>WBZO01000649.1_pt1 | contig 67865 bp, 106 predicted proteins | sample 5204261 | NCBI WGS metagenome assembly WBZO01 (sample SAMN12412400, study PRJNA552823) | activated sludge metagenome | isolation source: activated sludge from anammox sidestream of wastewater treatment plant... | place: USA: North Carolina | collected 2017-09
TGACTCGCTGCGCTTTTTCAAGGGCAGTGGCGCGATTCTGACCAGTGACCAGCGCGCGTATTTATACAATTCGGGCAGCGGCACAGAGGACTAGGCGCATCACGCGCGAGGAGAAAACAAAATGGCAGTAACGATTCAGGAGATTGCGGCAGCACTCGGCACGTCGCCCGAAGTTTTGCAAAACATCGTGAATGATAGCGCGACGGTTGGCAAAGCGGCGGCATTGCGCGCGCAGGCAAAAGCAATTCGCACAAAGGCGGCGACTATATTACAGGATATGGAATCCGATGCCGCCGCGCTGGAACTACAAGCCGCCGAAATCGAAAACAGTATCAATACCAAATAGGCATTGACCTATGGCAAAAGATATTATTCTGGCGGCGGGGTTCGTCGCGTCGGGCGTTGGCGCAACGGGGCTAACGGTCACGGTGGACGTTTGGCGCGTTGCAACGGCGGACTTGGCGAAATCCGAAATCGTCACGGCGGGCAGCGCGACGGAAATCGGTGACGGGCTTTACGCGTATCGCGTCGCGTCTGCGGATTTGCAGACGTATTATTACTATGGCGTTTTCAAAACAACCGGCACGGCGGATGTGAAGAATTTATTCAGCGTACAATTGGATTTTGCCGATACGCCGTCCATCGTATCTCTTGTTTGGGCGGCAGGAACGCGCACGCTGACAAGTTTCGGAACATTGGTCGCGGACGTTTGGAGTTATGCCACGCGGTTGCTCACGGCGGGAACGAATATCGTTTTGACAAAAGGAACCGGAGTTACAGGATTCAATGATTTGTCACAACCTGATGTGCGAGCAGCGGTTGGCTTGGCAAGCGCAAACTTGGACACACAAATTTCGGCGATTCCGACCGTAGGTGATATCAATACCGAACTTTCGGCACAGCACGGTGCAGGAGTATGGGGCGCAAGCGGAGGAAGCGGAGATTATACGGTCACGCTGACGATTCGTAACGCGGACACACTCGACACACTTCGCGAAGCGTTGGTGACAGTAAAGGATGTTGGCGACACGACGATTGTGGACCAAAAGAGAGCGGACCTTGGCGGAGAAACCGTATTTTCACTCGACGCGGCAACCTACAGTTTGCATGTCTCACTGCCTGGCTTTGAGTCTTTGGTGCAAAATCTGGTCGTTTCCGCAAATACGAGTCAAAACATAGACGTTACCCCGATTGCAGTTGGAACACCGAGCGCGCCGGACTTGTGTCGGGTGTATGGATATGAGTACTTGAATGGAACAGCGGTCGAGGGTCGAGTTGTGCTGGCTAATTTGCAAGACACTCCGCAATCCAGCGGTACGGTTTTGCTCGAACAGGTTACAGCACAAACCGAAACCGATTCGGACGGTTATTGGTATTTGGACTTGGTTATCGGTAAAAATTACAAAATCAAGTTGGCAGGCGCAGGAGTTCAGCAGGTGATAACGGTCCCGGATACGGTTTCCGTAAATATCGTTGACCTGATTTAAGGTTACTTTCACAGGGAGGTAAGGCACATGGCGGCAACACTGGACGACCTGTTTCGGGAACAGTCCGAAATCGAGGTCAAGGGGCGAACCCTCTATATTCGCGCGTTCTCGGATATTGATTTGCAGGCGCGCGACGAATTCGCACAACGCGAACAGTCCAAACTGCGGCGCAAACTGCAAGACCGCGACTCGGACGAATATCTCACCCATCTCGACTGGATCGAAGCGGCAGATGATGCCGATTTACTGCGCGCAGCCGTGCTGTCGTATGACGCGCTGGTATTTGCGCGTCAGGCAGCAAGCGAAATTCAACCGACTATTTTTCCCATCCCGGACGAAGCGGATGAATCGGAACGCGATGATGTGCTGCGTCTGCGCGAAGAAGAAATTGCGAAGACCAACACGGCGCGCGACGAATTTGTGACCAAGCGCATCGAAGAGCGGCGCGAAGAACTCAAAGACAAGGACTTGGATGCTCTCAAGAAATTGACGCGCACGGCGATTGTGAATACGCAGTTGTGGTCCTTACGCAATCGCCTGCTCGAAGCGTACACCATCTATGCTGGAGTGTTCGACGATGCGGCGTGCACCAAACGATACGTGCCTACGCCTCATGCCGCATTGGATTTGCCGCCCGACGTTCGGCAGACCATTCTGGCTCGCTATTTCGACGAACTGGAGCGGGTGAGCGCATTGGATTTGAAGTATTTTTTATCGACGGGCGGCTCATCGGATACCTAGAAACAACCGATTGGTTGGGCGTGACCCGCGATGCGCGCCGCGTGCCGTGGTGGTGGACGCAGGCGCATCTGATGTACCGACGGGTGAAAAGCATTCTCGAAGCCGGAGCGATGGACGTGGACGAGCTGCCCGCGCCAAAAGCGTACTGGTTTGACGAAAAGTTGCTCAAGGAGTGGTTTACATCCCGTCGTGAGGAACAAAAACGGCGGATGGGTGGAGAAGATTATGGATAAGGTTATCCTCGTGACGCTCTATCGCCGACCGGAATACACCGCCCGGATGCTCGGAGCATTGGAACAGTGCTACGGCATCGACGATTACCATCTCTTTTTCTCCATCGACCGCGATGAAAAATACGAACGCGAATATCACACGATATTGACGTTGGCGCGCGGTTGGCAAAAAAATATCGCGCGCGTTTACGTGCACTCTCCGAAACTCGGGATTGACCTGAACAAGTTATGGGCGCTGGATACACTTTTCGCCGAGACTGATTTCGTGATTTGCCTCGAAGATGACATGCTGCCCGCCAAAGATTTTTTGCGCTACATGGAGTGGGGACGCCGCGCCTTCGAGCAAGACAAAAATGTTTTGTCAATCTGCGGATACAACAAGAGCGATGCGGTCAAGGAAGCCGACCTGTACAAAACGTGGGCGACCTGCGGCTTCCACGCCTGGGGTTGGGGCATCTGGAAAGACCGTTATGAGCGTTTTTTCGGAGAGGACTACCGCGCCTATCGGGAATATGCGGGTGATGAAATCAACGGGCGCTTTGATTGGTACTTGGCCGAAATGGCGAGAACGCATGATTTGCGTACTATCAAGCCGGTCGTCGCGCGTATCCAGAATTTCGGCGAGAATGACGGCGAACATACCACGCCAGAGACTTTTGCCAATGACCATAACCCGTTTGGCGCGTGGGAGATGGAGTGTCCCGAACATTCGGAATGGGAATTACCGAAACCTATGGAAGCGTTGCAAGCCGATGCGCCCAATAATCTTAATTGACTATAGAGAGAGAAATAGGATTGTGCCCTGAGAATTCAGGTACGAGGGAACTTTATGATGGATGAAAAGACAATTAATAGATTTATGAAGTTCGTTGACAACGATAGATATGACGAATGTTGGATTTGGTTTGGAGCGAGAACAGATAGGGGGTATGGAGCTTTTACTATAAATGGAAAGAATATAAGTGCTCACCGATTCTCTTACGAGGTTTTTAACAAAACAAAGATACCGGACGGATTACTGGTCTGTCACAAATGCGACGTAAGAGAGTGCGTAAACCCAAATCACCTGTTTATTGGAACGCATTCAGATAATTATCACGACATGACTTCTAAGGGAAGGGGTAATAAACACAAACTCGGCAGAAAAAAGCTATCCATGGAAGACGCTAAGATGATTAGGAAAATGGTTGAGAATGGAGAATGGAAGACGATTGTCGGTGCAAAGTTTGGAGTAAGCCGCCATCTGGTTAACGATATAGTTATGCGTAGAATATATACCGAAGAAAGTGCTTGACATTCGGTTAAATTTAACCGATACTATACGTGTTCATAATATACGCAATTCCAGAATTCCTTACGGGAATACCCGACGGAAAGTGATGCTATCACTTTCCGTTATTTTTTGCCAATTTTCATGACACGCTCACTCAACCCGCTTGCACCCTTTGAGGATTACGAAGAATCCGATTACGTGCCGATGATGGATTTTATCTTGCAAGTCGAATCCGTGCAGGCGTGGCGCCTCGGCAGGTGGGTGATGGACAACCTGAATCCACTCTCGGTCATCGACATCGGCTGCGGTCCCGGAATCTATCTCGCCCCGTTTGCGGTGAATGGGATAAAAGTCTTTGGAGTTGACGCATGTCCGATTGGTGGAGAATGTTTGCCGCGCGACGCATTTGAGCGCGTGGATTTACGATTTCCGTACAAACCCAACATTCGTTTCGACCTCGCCATCTGTTTCGAAGTGGCGGAACATCTCGAAGCGAAATGGGCAGAACGGCTTGTCGATACACTCTGCGATTGCGCCGATACGATTTTGTTCACCGGAGCCGTGCCGGGACAGGGCGGCACGAATCATTATAACGAGCAGCCGCATTCGTACTGGCTAGAACTGTTTCAGAAAAGGCACAATTACGCCATTCATCCGAAACAGGATTCTCTGCGCGCGTTCCTGCAAACACTGCCCGCCCATTGTTCGGGCTGGCTCAAGAACAATTCGTTCCTGCTCACGGTGAAATAATGCCGAACTTTACACACAATTTTGTGACGAACCGCCTTGACCGCTGGCTGCCGCACGTGCAGGATATGGTCGGTAAGCCAATCCACGCGCTTGAAATCGGCTCGCACGAGGGACGCGGCACGCTCTGGATGTTGGAGCACATTCTCACGCACCGCGCCGCTGACATCGTGTGCCTCGACCCGTTTTGCCCGAATGAATCGTTCGGATTCGTCGAGCCCTACGCCGACACCTTTCGCTCAAACACGGAACCATACCGCGGAAAAATCAAGGTCATCGCCGAGATGTCGCAGCATGCGTACCCGTATCTTGCATCGCTCGGCGTCAAGAAATTCGATTTGGTCTACGTGGACGGATCGCATGAACCGCTTGACGTGATTGACGACGCGGCGCTGGCGTGGCGCTTTACCGGCGAGCGCAGCGTGATTGTGTTCGACGATTACGCCTGGGACGCGGTGCGCCGCCCGGTCGACGCGTTCCTTGCGCTGTTCGACGGAACGTGGTCGGCAGTGGAACTTGATTCACAGCTCTTGGTACGGAGATTGGCGTGAGAATCTCTTTCCTTTGCGGAGCCGGTGGACCGCATTACGAGTGGGCAGACCCGGATGTTGAGCACGGCATCGGCGGCAGTGAAGAGTGTTTGATTTATCTGGCGCGGGCACTGGCGCGGCGCGGGCATACTGTGCACGTGTTCAACAACTGCGGCGAAAAGGCTGGCTTGTACCACGGCGTCATCTATTGCCCGTTCGTGGTCGAACCGTATCCGGGTGAAGATTTGCTCGTGGCCTGGCGAAATTGGCACCTGCTGGTCGGAAAGAACGCCTCGCGCAAATGGATGTGGAGTCACGACCAACCGGTGTATTGTCACGCCCCGCAGAGCGAAGCCGAAATCGAATTGGCTCTCGGCGAAGTGGACAAGTTTGTTCTTTTGAACAAAAGCCACGCGGCGCGGTATCACATGCTGCCCGAGGAGCGCAAATTGATTTTGCCGATTGGAGTCAATACGGCGGACTTTTCGCGCAGCGACGTGGAACGTGTGCCCGGGCGCGTGCTCTATTTCTCGGAACCGGCGCGCGGACTCAACGAACTGCGAAAAGTGTGGCGAGATGTAAAGTGGAACGTGCCGCACGCCGAACTTGCCGCGTTTTGGTGGGATGAGAACAAATTTTTGCCCGCTCTGGATGACCTTTCGATTCTCCCCATGCGGCATTTGGGACCGCGTGAGATTGCGGAAGAATGTTTGCGCGCGAGTGTGTTTGCGTATCCGTGCCAATTCGACGGTGAAATCAGTCCGGCGACGACCATCAAGGCACAAATTGGCGGCGCAGTTCCGTGTGTAATTGTGCGCGGCGGGATGGTGGACACCATACGCTACGGCGTCAAGACGGACATGAGTCGTTTCGCCGATGATTTATCGGCGCTGCTGTTGGATGAAGGCAAGCAGGACGATATTCGTTCCGAGATGGTCCCGGCAATGCGCTCGTACTATGATTGGGACGTGGTGGCGGCGATGTGGGAATCGGTAATGGGCGCTTGAAGTAGACGTAATCGGGAAATGACGGATTGTAAATGAGACGGTTGTTCTAAAACATGCCTGCCAATAACACGGTCGTCGAACGACGCATTATCGAAGTGCAAGCCCTTACCGCAGATGCGGCAGAAGGGCTAAAACTGTTTCTGTCGACACTGAAAGAAGTTGACGCTCAACTCACAGTCTCTTCGGACGCACTATCGCGTTCCGTGCAATCCTTCAACGCCCACGCTCAAGCCGTTCGCGCGATTGGAGAAGCATGGGCAGCCGCTGCCGAGAAGGGTCAGACCTTTCTCAATATTGCCGAGAAGACTGCATCGGTCAATTTTCGCGTCCCAGAAATTCCAACACAAAATTTGCCCGTTGGTGGTGGTCCGGTTCGTTCCGCAACAGTGCCGGTATCGCATGGAGGCAACCTTTCATCGCGCGGATACAACGACACAGTCTCTGACATCGAGCGCGCGTGGTTAGAAAATCAATTACGTGCCGAGCAACAGCGCGCGGAAATGCAAGCAGAGAGCGAACGCATTCGGCGTCGCGTGTATGACGCAAAGCCATCTTTTTCGGACCTATCTGTATCGGATTACAGTTCTCTGGAATACTTTCAAAGAGCAGCGTCAGATATATTGAACAGAGAGACTCCAGATAGTCCTATTACTCATCTTATGAAGACGGCTCGCGTGCGGCACAATCCGTACGTCGACTATGCTTCAGCCTACTTCCAAGCAGGAGCACCCCTAGAAATTGGATTAAGTCAGGCCGTAAATCCGAACTGGTATACTAGTTTTATCAGTAGATTTTCCGGCGAGCGTGTCGGCACGTCCGGCGCATTTATGAACAGAAAGACACTGTTTCATGAAATGGGACACGAATTCGACTGGCTCACGGCTAACTTTGGCGGTAAAACCATAACGGAATCTTTGATAGAATCCTCGAAAGACTTGGGACTTCTAGCAGAAAATGTAAGGCAAAACTATCCTGAAACATACAGTAGATTTCACGATACGTGGGGAGATTATTATTCCACTGCCGCGGATAGATACTTTGATAAGTATGGAGAATATCCATCTTGGTACTCAGTAGGTCAAGGTCCAATAGCCAAAGCCAAGAGCAAATCTCAATATATTAATACGGCGTTGGGCGGAGAAATGTTCGCCGAGGGCTTTGCGTATCAAAGACTTGGCTATGATACCTTGCCGCCAATAGAGGAACTTCTTAATCGTCGATACAACGAATATCTTACATCTGGAATTCAACAATCATCCGCAATAATGCAGAGATATATCAAAGAAGGTCCTTCTCTTTACGATTTCGCAAGAAATTTTGCTCAAACAGATCCTCTTAGGGGAGTAGAGCAATTCAATCAATACTACAAAGATCTTTCGGATCGAATAATTGTTGCTCCATCCATGACCGAAGAAATGGCGCGCAATGCAAATCTTGGCGGTTTGCGTTCTAAATATAGCGCATTTGGTGGAAACAACATGGGCGGAATACCGCCGGAGTTTGGAGATGTTAAATGGGGTCCACATTATCCGCCATATGATTTTGACCCGCTCGGTGTGTACGGACAGAGCAGACGAGCCGGATATGAGGCGCGTTTGGAACAAATGGCAGATGCGCGAAGGCGCGCGGCGGAATACGATGCGTTTCGCAACGATCCGTCCGTCAAGCCAATTTACGACCAGATGCAGGCAGAGTACGATCGGTTGTTCGGCAATGACGATCCGTATGCCCTGCAACGTCAGCGCGATCTCGACCCGCTACGTTCCAAACTATATAATCAACGCCAATCGATGTACGAGCAGTTGTTTGCCGGTCCGGGCGATGTCAACGGGTTCTATTTCCCGCAACGTCAACAGTCTCTGCGAATTCCGTCGTGGAGTCCGACTGAAACTGCATACGGCGAATTCTATGAACGCTCTATCGGTTCACGCCGCATGTACGACCGGATGGGCTCGCAGTGGGACGAAATGCAAGCATCGCTGCGAACCGGCGGACTCGGCAGCGTTGCTGACGATTTGGAAAAACAAGCCGCGTCCTATCGCCATGTAAATGAAGTAGCGGCTGACTTTGCGCGCGGCGTGCTTACAAATTCCGAGGCGTCGACGAAATACGCCGAGGTTCTTGAAAAGCAAAATAATTCCCACGCCAAGCACGCCCAAAACATGTGGCAGGCGTCATTCCTATTGTTCGGTGTGGCGATGGCGTGGCAAACGGTCGGACGTGAAATCGAGAAGGTTTCCGGCGAAAAGATGCCGGACTGGTTCAATATCGGCGGAAACGCCATCAATATAGGATCATCGCTTGGCATGACAGGCGCGATGTTGGGTCCGATGCTTGGCATTGGCGGCATGGCAGGTCTTGGCATCGGCGCGGCTGCCGGTATCGGTATCGGCATCCTTAGCGGCATGGCGGAACTACCGGAGGATATTCGCGCGCTCAACGACGAACTCGACAAACTCGACAAAAAAGACACCATCCTCACCGCATTGGCGAGCGTGATGGGTACGACGACCGACCAAGCCGATGAAATCCTGCGTCTTGCCAAAGCATATTCCGAACTTGGCTCCGCTTTGGACAAAGTCGCAAGACAGCGCGAACAGCCGAGTATGCTGGAAGGTCTCACCGGAGGCATGGGGCAGGGCGGAGTTTTTGCAACTGGATGGGACTTGACCATGCAGTATCGTGATTGGACCGAACCATTCACGATGGCATTCACGATGCCGGACGAGAACGCGCGGAAAGCCGAATTGTATCGCCGCTATTGGGAAAAATACGATTTCAACGAGATGGAATACTCGCAGCAATTGTTCAATGCGAGATTCCTGGACAGTTATTCGGGTCTCTCGTCGACGGTTTCCAATCGCGCGGGTGGAGACGCCTCATCCCAATTCCGCCGACTGACCGGCAGCGAGGACTTTTCGTACTACGAAAAACTCGCCAAAGCCGATTCAGATTTCGCCGCGCAGTTGGAACGTTCCACGCAGAAGATGATGGCGTTCCGCGGCAGTATGGAAGCCAATCCGCTGAATGACTATCAGGCGGGCTTGCGCGGGATAAACGACGAGATGAAGAATCTCGAAGCGGCAGCGCAGCGCGCCCAAGAGAAATTGACCGCGATTGGCGACCGTTCTCCCGACCGCTCGCTGTGGGGCGGCGGCGGTGCGCGTTCAAACGGTGGCTGGTCGTTTGGCTCGGCATCCGATATTCGTTCCAATGCGGCGCTTGGAATGCCGATGTTGGAACAATATCGTAATCAGTTGGTGGCGTCCGGCGCAGATGTTTCTGGACTCAATCAGTCGTGGTCAACGGTGAATGTGCTGATTGACCAGGCGACCGGCAAATTGTCCGTCTTTACCGGCAAGGAGCTCGAAGCCGCGCAGATGGGCAAACAGATTGCCGAGGCGATGAAAACGCAAGACCTAGGACTTTCGTTCAGCGATATGAAACCGGACGAAATGTCGCGTGCCGTGCAGATCGGCTTGTCGCAATTGGACCGCTATCGCTCGTCCATGCAAACCGCCGGGCTTTCGACTGCCGACCTCGATAACAAGTGGAAGGGCATCGGTTTTATCATCAACACTGCAACGGGCGGCTTGAGTCAATTCAACGGCAAGCAGTTGGAAGCGTTATCGATTGGGGCGCAGCTCTTGGCTCAGCAGCAAAAGATTGCAAACGCATGGTCGCATCCGTCGATTCAGACCATGCCGGAACTCAACGCCGGTAACGCGCCGCAGCTGCAAGCCTATATCTCGCAATTCGAGAAATTGTTATCGGCGCAAGGCGTCCAACAAGACCCGCAGCGTTTTCTGATGTTCGGTCAGAATGGTTTTATGGCGCAGTTTGTCACATCCTCGGATGCGATGACGCTGGCGCTGGCGCTCTTGCGCGAACAGATTGACCAACAAACCGAAGCCACCAAAGACAACACCAAAAAGAGCGACCAGTTACGCGGCAGTTACAACATTCCCACCGAATTCGGCTACAAACCGCCGACGCCGTGGGAAGTCGCAGACAAATATAAAAATAACGGTTGGGATATGTCGGGCTTGATGGGCCCGGTCAATTATCCGTGGATGTTCCCGGACAAGAACGGCGCGAGCGGCGGCTCGTCCATGAATGCGCTCAAGGCAATGCTCGGTTCTGTGCCGACCGACCTGAAAGAATATCCGACGACACTTTCGATGCAAAGCGTACAGCAAGCCAACACGCTTGCCACACAAGCGAACACGGCGGCGTTGAATACAAATACCGCGTCTCGCTCGGGCGGAGCAAGTGGCAATGCAGCATTTCAGGGCTTTCCCATCGGCGCACTCACCTACCCGCAAGGCGCCTTGATGAATTACATTTGGAGTCAGGACGCAGCTGGCGGCGGGGGAGAGTCGTGGACAGACCCGTTGCGCGGGATGGCGACGCGGCGTAGCCAAGGCTTTGGAATGCGTCCCGATTTCTACAAGAAATACGGCTTGGCGGGACATGAGGGCTTGGACTTTGCAGCCGCCGAAGGCACGCCGATTTATCCGGTGAGCAGTGGAACGATTACGAGTGTCGGATACGGCAAGACATACGGTAATCAGGTTTGGCAGGAATTGGCGAACGGCATGGGAACGGTGCTGTACGCGCATCTGAAAGAATTGCCGAATCTCAAGGTCGGGCAGCAGGTAGATACGAATACTCTGCTTGGTTTGGTCGGCAGTACCGGCAACTCGACGGGACCGCATTTGCATCTCGGGTTCAAGCCGAGTGACCCCAAAATGGCGCCGGAAGGATTTGGCGGTTGGGCAGACCCATCCAAGTATTTTGGGGATGGCGCATCCAACGCGCCCGTAGCGGTGACAGGTATCCCGGCGATTCAATCCAATACACAGCGCGCGGCTACCAGTTCGCAGCAGATGGCGGCTCAGATTCCAACATCGCTCTCGGAGGTGACGACCACGATTGGCGTCGGCAACTCGATTTTGACGCAAATGCTAGCGCAATTGCAGTTGATTCGCGGGCTGGTCGCGCGCCCACTGCCCACGCCTATAGTAAACGTGCAAGTCGGAACCGGATCGGGATTTGGCGTAGGCGGCGGAATTGGAACATCTTTTGAGAATCAAGCGACCGGCTTGGGTGACTCGAAATACATGGCGGGCGGCGGATACATTCGATGAGATTCGAGCTGCGGTGGGAACGAATTGAATCGGAATCGGTCGGGCTTTGCATCGCGCAGGGCACGGCGCGCGACATGCGAATCAATGCGTTCCATAACGCGATGCGCGTGCTGCAACCAGGGCGTCGCTTGGTCGTGGTCGTGCATCCGTTCGACGACGTGAGCGACAACAGCAGCGCGGCGTGCGTCAGCTGTGCAAACTTGGCAGGCTTTACGACCAGGCATCACATTATCTGGCGCAATCCGACGGCGGGGGAGCGGTGGCTCATCGGAAAGAGTTTTCCGCACGGTCCGAGTGTGGTTGTCAATCAGAACTTTGCCGATATTTGGGTTTTTCAGAAACCGGAACCGCCACGCACGAATCATCACGCCAAGTACGTGGCGTTGCGCGAGGATTTGCTCGTGTATGACGTGATGGACAACGAATTTCGGGAGCGTTTTGCCAAGAACGCGATTTGGGAGTGTGCAGACTTGCGCGAGGGCGATGACGGGTATCCCGATGTTCCGCTCGAAATTCTGTATCCGCTGATTCGCATGTGGTCGCGTCCGGGAGAAACGGTTCTTGACCTCGGAACGGCGACCGGGCAGGTCGCTTTGGCGGCAATGCAGTGGAAGCGTGACCCGCTTGTATTAACCGGAGAACTCGGTAAGGGACAGCGCGTTATGCGTAGGCTGGAGGCGGATTGGACAAGACAGCTCAATCAAAACCTGTTGGGAAACGCAAGGTCAAGCTGACGCGCGACAAAACCGTGCTGCGGCGCAATGCTGTGCCAAAAACGACATTGGTCAAGCAAAGCGCGTTTGGCTTGCGGCATTTGGAAAACAAGAGCGCATTGGATTTTGTGCGCGGGCTACCCGACAAGTATTTTGACGCCGTTATTACGGATTTTCCGTATGGGAATAACACCGACTACGGCGAAACCTACGATGACACTCTCGACAATCTAAAGGCATTGATTTCCGTACTTGTACCGCATCTGCTGCGGGTTGCGAATCGCGTCGCCATTTTCACCGGCGTCGAGAACATGTACGAATATCCGAAACCGACATGGACTCTGTGCTGGAAAATTCCCGGCAGTGTCGGTTCGTGCAAATGGGGCTTTCCGGGTTGGCAGCCGATCTTGGTGTATGGTCCCGACCCGTATCTGGCAAATCGTTTGGGCAGGCGCAATGATAGCGCCGAAATTTCGGGCAGTGCCGGTGACAGTATTCACCCGTGCCCCAAGCCGCTATCGGTCATGCGCTGGATCGTAGAACGCGTCACGCTTCCCGGAGAGCATGTGTACGACCCGCTGATGGGACGCGGCACAACCGTCGCCGCGGCACTGTTAACCGGACGCTCGGCATCCGGCACCGAGGTCAATCCGATATTTTTCGACGAGGCGCGCCGCACGATTGAACTCGCACAGGCGCAGATGATTCACCGCGACTTGTTTGTTGGAAGCGGCGGCAGAATGACACAGATGGATTTTGTACCGATGGGAGGATAGAGGATGGCAGGAAAATCGAGAATTGCGCCGAGGGTGTTGGTGATTGGCGATGCGGCATTTCCGCTTTCGACAACCGGATTTGGTATCGTCATCGGAAAAGTTATCACGGCGTTTCGTGATAGCGGATGGGACGTGGTGCATTTTGCGCGCGGTCTCAGCGCACCGCCGAGCACGGGCGAACCGGATTTTCGGGTATATATCCCACCGACGATTGACCCGAACGGGTATCGCTACGTTGACCAAATTTGTGAATGGGAAACGCCCGACCTGATTTTCATGTGTGCGGACCCGGGCAGCATCGGCGAATTCCGGCGCAACGTCGAAGTGCGGCGCGTGCCCAATCTGGTCTATTGTCCGACCGAGGGCGGACCGCTGCTTTCGCCTCTTTCCGATGTGATGCGCGAAATTGTAATGGATGGCGGACGTGTTACAACGTACACCGAGTTTAGCCGTGATGTCATTGCCGCAGGCTTTACTGCCGACGACCCGCCGCATCGAATTGAGATTTTGCCGCATGGTGCCGACCATGTTGAATTCGAGATGTACGACGGCTCGATCCGCGCAGCACTCCGTAAAAAACTTGGATGGGAAAACCGTTTCGTGGTGATGAACGTGGCGCGCAACGCCGGACGCAAGAATCTGCCCAAGTGGATGGAAGCGTTAAAGTTGGCGCACGACGAGTCCGACGAGATTCTTGGCTATTTGCATACCGTGCCGTTTGAAAACTATTTTCTGGCGGGACACAATCTGCTTGCACTGCGTAAGCATTACGGGATGGAAGATTATCTACAGTTTCACGTCTCATTGCGCGACGGGGTAAAGGGGATTCAGTACGGGGGATTTGGTCAGGGCGGAGACACACTCGGTCTGATTGATTTGTATAACGCGGCGGATTTGTTTGTTTCGACAAGCGGCGGAGAGGGCTGGAATCTTCCGGTTACCGAAGCAGCGGCGTGTGGCTTGCCGTGCGTGGTGCCGATGTATGCAGGCGGATGGGAAGCCGCCAAAGATTTTGCGTATGGCTTGTCGGTTCAACAGTTTGAGACGCATCCGACGGGCTTGCGAATGGCGTCGCTGCATCCCGGAGATATTGCCGAAGCGATTTTGTCGCTCAAAGACAATCTTTCCATGCGGCACTCCATGCGACAAGACGGATTCCGTGCTACTTCGAAAATGAAATGGTCTCCGACCGTAAAGCGGTTGGTGCAGATAGCGAACGAAATCGTAAAGCGTTGAATTTTTGATGCGGTCCTACTTCTCTCTCTATAGTCAGTATCATTTTCAGGGCGCATCGGCAGTAAACCGAAATAAAGATTCGGGAAAGACGAAAGAAGGTGACGAAGATGAATAATTTCACGCTCATGGTTCTGTTATCGGTTTTGGCGGGAGTCGGTCTCGGCATGATTCTGGTTGGCGTTATCTGGATGCGCCGGGAGCGTGTCGATGAGTAAGTGGATTTTCGGCAGTCTGACGATGGAATACAATCCGTCACAGGACTCGGGCTGGCAGAAAGAGCATGTGCGCGGCACACCGCATCCGATTGGACGCACTCGCTCGGTGTATCAAAAGGGCGGGCACAAATCGCCAACTCGCAAAATTGCGGGATTGGTCAAGAGCGCCTCGGAAAAAGCGACGCTCAAGCAGCTGTATCAGGATGAGACGAATTTTCGCCTGGTTGACCATACCGGCGATGCGACAAATCAGGTCTGCATCGACGAGCAAAAGTGGGAAGCCATTCTCGACGTGACCAACAGCGCAAACGATTTTACGTCATGGAAGTACGACATGGTTCTGATCGTAGCGAGATAACATGCCTTCACTGCGTGACTATATTGACCTGCTCGGACACAAGCCGGGCTACCGACTCAAAATCGGCAGACGGCAGGTCTATGACGTAATCATGGTCGAACGCGATGCGTCGTTTGACCAATTCGCCGCGTCTCTCAAAATCACGGTCGCCAACGAATACCTGTTCACGCCGGACAGCATCAACACGGTAGTTCTGGAAGAGGGCTACAACGGCTATTATGCCGTGACCTTTACGGGATACGTGGACGACTGTATCGTGGGCAGATTTCCGAATACGTGGGAAATACAGTGCCGCGATGTGCTCAAGAAAGCGGTGGACACGTGGCTCGACGACGAGGGCGTGGAATACAACATGACGCAGGCGGATGCGGCAGTCAGTGACCTGCTGGGGCGCGCCGGACTGACTGCGCTCGACATCGGCTCGACCAATTTCACGATTGGCGACGTGAACCCCGCCAAATTCAAACTGGTCTCTATCATGGATGCGGTGCTGCAAATTGCGGCGCTCATCGGTTGGCATGTTTGGGCGACCTCTGACGGCGTCGTGCATTTCCACTACAAAAAGCCGCTGCCCGGCACAAGCGTCTTTTGGGACTATCAGACGCAAGACAACATTCTCGGTTACCGTTATACCAAGACCGACCGCAACCTGCGAAACAAAATTGTCGTCGTGGGCTATGACGATATTCGCGCTGAAGCGTCCGCGCCAAGTCCGTACATTGCCAGCCCGCCAACCTACCGCACGGCGATTCTTTCCTCGGAGCTGGTAGACACGCAGCAAATGGCGCAAGTCATTGCCAATTGGATGCTTGGCGACTTGAATCATCTGACAGAATCGGTCGAGATGGACATTCAGGCAAACCCGCTTCTGAATGTCGGACACACCATCACCATTGACCTTGTCGAGGACGGTTATTCTGCCGAATACTTTATTTTCTCGCTGCGTTCAACCAATAACGGCGACAGCGGAGAATTCTTGATGCACCTTGTTTGCGTTGGCGGTAAATCTTCGCCGATTGATTATGTTCCGCCGGGCAGCGATGACGACCCCGGAACAGACCCGGGAACCGGGCAGTATCCGACGCCGTCCTTTTCGTTTGTCGTCGGTGTATTTGGGGACCCGTCCTATATTGTTTATTTTAACGCCTCGGCATCCTTCTCTCCCGGCGGGACGATTGTTTCGTATGCGTGGGATTTTGGCGATGGGGCGACGGAAATCAACGCAATACCGTTTGCCACACACCGTTACACCGATATTGGCGCTTACGTCGTAACGCTTACGGTGACCGACAGCAATGGCTTGTATGCTTCGGTAAGCCAGACCGTTCACGCCGGAGATACTCCATCAGGACAATTGGCGCAGCGCGTGCTCTACATGGCAGGCGGCGGTCGCATTTATGGATCCCCGGACGGCGGGCAAAGATGGTACTATACGGACCTGACCGTGCCGTCCACTGTCAACGCGTTCGCCGCGAGCCGCAATACTGACCCGGATGACGAGCTGGACATCGGAGTTGTCCTGGTCGGAAGCGGAAACAACCTTCACGGAGTCTACGGGTACGGTCAATCCAATTCGGTGCTGTACGAATTCGACGACGAAACCGATATGATTGTAGACATTGTGATTGATCCGAATGACTCGGCGCACTGGATTGTTGTGTTCGATAACGGGAACATTTACGAATGCGAAGATTCCGGCGTGACGTGGACGCTGATTGACGAACAGGGCAGCGGCGCGGCAAAGTATGCGTGGCTGAGTCCGATGGATTCTCAGGACTTGATGGTGCCGGGGAACGCCCAGATTATGCGCGGCGGCGTCAACTTGGCGGCAAATTGGACAGGGTTGCAGGCAGAGAATATCAACGGCTTATGGTGGAGCGACGAACTTGCGGAGATTGGGGCAACACAGTCTTGGGGAGCCGGAATCAGTCAGGATAATGGAATTACGTGGGTAACGGGGCAGGGCATTTCGGGTGACATCACTTGCATTGGCGGGAATTGGATTGTTCCCGGATTGTTCGTTGTAGGCGCTTCTGGAAAAGACCGTCTTTTTTACACGTATGACGCTCTGAACTTTTATGACACGGGAGCGTTCTCAACACTGTATGGTTCAATGTATTCGTCCTTTGATACGGCGTATGATTATGACCTGTACAACAGCGTGTGGGTGGTGGGATAATGCCGACATTTAACGGGATGCAGTTTTCGTACAATAATGGCGCGGATTGGAAAGTCATTTATCAAGCGTCAACGCAAATGAATTTCTTGCAGTTGGGACCGCTGGTCAAGCCGTTCCGCCGCATATTGTACTGGACCAAGCAAGGCAATGTCGGATATAACAACGTCGTTTGCGCCTCGAACGACGGTGGAATTACAATCTATAACAACAACGGAAACGGCTTCAACTTTGAATCCCTCGGCACCCCCGGAGATTATTACGGTTGTTGGGGCTTGGCAACCAGTCCGTTGGATTCGCTAACCTGCTACGCTTTGCTTAAATACAAGCAGGGCGTGGCGGGCTATGGCGCGCAAGTCTATAAAACAACCGACGGCGGCGCCACATGGGATCTTTTGCCTCTGGCGCCGCCGTCGCCGACGCAGTGCATTCAGATCAAAGATGCGGCGGGAATTGTCGTAAGCGCTACAGATCCAAATCGGGTGTATGCGTATTTTGGCACTGGCAACGGCGGAAGTACCGGTGAGCGCAAAGGGGTCGCTTACTCGGGGGACGCCGGCGCGTCTTGGGAATGGGTCGAGGAAGCAGACGCGACAAATATCCCGGAATATATAGGTCCGTACAGTCTCGCCATTTACGGAAATTCCGCGATTCTCTCTGTGAGAAAAGAGCGCGCCAGCGGCGGCTCGAGTCTGTTCAAACTTGCCGGCGGCGACTATATCGGTCCTCAATTCCCCGGCGGAAGCGGCGATACGCGCGCGGATTACCATTTGCGGCGCTCCAAGCTCGGAGTAGTTTTTGCAGTCCGGCACGCGGTAGAAGATCCGTCTGCCAATACGATGAAGGTTTCCTATTACGACGGTGGTGAATTTGTGGACGCGGGCGGAAATGGGTTGCCATCCAAGTCCGCCGATGCCGAAGTAGGCTATAACGGCTCTTCTCTGTTTGCGGACGTACATCACGACGGTCTGTATTTTTCTGCCGATGCCGGTGCTGCTTTTACGCAAGCATACGCCGCGGCATCCTACTACAGCGGCAAGACGATTCCAGACCCCCTCAATGAGCGATACACATGGTTCTGCGGTTCGATGGACGCGAGCAATCAAAGCGGAATCTTTGTCAGTAAAGACAACGGAGTAACGTGGCTGGTTCGACGAACCAATACGGGCGACATACCGCCGTTCGCCATAGGCGCCATGCCGCCGGATGTATAACGTATGGATATTGTCTCTAATCTTTTAATGCAGACCGACCGCCGCATGCGGGAATTGCTTTTGCAGTTCGCGCGCGGCAGCAGCGGCATCTCGCTCGGCAATGCGCTCAAGCCGTGGATTGGAATTGGCGGAGATCCGAAATATATTTTTCCGAGTCAAGCCGCGTCTCCGGGGCATAATCTCTATGCAGCAGCATATGACCACGCGCATCCGATTTATGCTGTGCCGAATTGGGCAGCCGACGTGACGGGCGTGCCGGGCGTGGCAGGAACATCGTCGCTCTATCTTGCGCTTTACGACCACGCCCACCGAGGCGTCCATTCGCTTTACAAAAGCGGCAGCACTCCATTATTCGGAGACGTAACGCTCACCGGAAGCGGATACGTAACGCTTACGCAGAGCGGAAACAATATAGACATTTATTCTTCCGGCGGCGGCGGAAGCAGCGACTTGGCGGCATTGCCCATTGACGCGGATGCCGCATTATCTGTTGGCGCCGGGGACGCTTTTGACGGAACGTCTCTTGATGCCGGATGGTCCGATTTGCAATCCACCGCGGTTACGTCAAAAGACCGAAGCGTTGATGGTTGGCTCATTCTGAAAAATACGGGCAATACATCTGGGCAAGAACGCGGCGTCCGGCGCGCGTTCAGTCCATCCGGCGATTTTACAGTTTGGACTCGCATTGACCATGCGACATTGTTTGCGGCGTATCAATGGGCGGGAGTGTTTGCGGGAGCCGCAGATCCATCAGATGGAGGCGGCGGAAATCGCGTCCAAACACATATCTACAACAACGGTTCCGAGTGGCGTTGGAAAATGGCAAAAATGGCGTCCGGCTCTGAAACATCGGTATTCGATGTTTCGCTTACAGTGCTTGGCGCTTTCTCGCTCTATAATACCAAAGGACAGTTCCCGTATTGGCTTAGAATCAAGCGCGTCGGTTCAACTGTAAGCGCAAGCTTGTCGTGGGACGGAGTAGAATGGTACGATTATCCCACCACAACAACGATTGCTTTTACTGTTGCGACATGCGGATTATACGTTGGCGAATCTTCAGCGTCCGATAACATTCGAGCGTCATTTCCATATATTGCGACAACAGGGTAGTTTTCCAAAATGTTGGATAAATGTTGGATAATGAGGGATTTCTCAAAATGATGTGCGGACCCTACTGCATGGAGTATGTGGCTCAAAACCTGAATCTGCCTGTGGACGCGAAGCACTTCGCCGAACGTTCGGACACCAATGAAAGTGGCACGCGCCCGTGGAAAATGGCTCAAGTTTTTCTTGAATTGGGCTATTTTTGTGAGTTTCGTACAGGACTTGACTATTTTGACCTGAAAACTCTAAGCGATGAATTTTTCATCATTGTTGATTGGTGGGCGATTTTTGATGAGGACGGTAAGGCAGCGGCTGGGGACGGACATTATTCGGTGGTGCTGGACGTGACCGGGAAAACCATCACGCTGTTTGACCCCGACATTATGGGCGCGCGCACCTTACCGCGTGCGGTCTTTGAGGCGCATTGGTACGACGTGGGCATCGACGAGAACGGAGCGCGTTCGGATGTCTTGTGCGGCGCACTGCTCATTAAAAAACCAAGTGGATATTCTTGACACGGTACTTGAATCCTCGCGCGTTCCCTTTCATTCTCCATTGCAAATCGGCGGCAGTTTTGCATGGATTTCGGATTTTGAAATCCCGTATCATGACGCCAAGTTTATCAACAAGGTTTTCACGCTCGCCAAGTTTCTTGGCGTCCGCCAATGCGTGTGGGCAGGCGATGCGTTTCATCTCGAAGCCTTTTCACCGTTCCCCGGCGCGGATACAGACGCCGACAAGGAAATTTCGGAAATCGACGAATTTTTACCGGGTTTTTTGGAACCGTTTGACAACATTTTCTATTTTTGCGGGAATCACGACCAACGCATCTGGAAAGCGCTCTCTCAATTCGGCATGAAAATATCGATGGAGCACGCCGCGCGGATGTTGATTGCGCCGGAGACCGTAGAATTATTTCGGGAAAAGGTTCAGTTTTCGAGTTATCGTTGGGCAGAGACCAAAGGAGAGGCATGGCTGTTGGAGCACGCCAAAAACGCCAGCGTCATTCCGGGGCGCGTGGCGCAGGGACTCGTGTCAAAGTTTCACCGAAACGTCGCGCAGGCACACACGCACCTGTACAGCAAGAGCCGATTCAACGGTTATTGGGCAATCGAGACAGGCTGCTGCGCGGATCCGGAGAGATTGGCGTACCAAACCATGACGCACAACACACGAACGGGAATGCAGCGGGGAGCAATGCTGATGCTGTGGAACGGGGAGACATACACACCGCTCGATCTGTGCCCGGAGAACATCGACGCACTGATGGCATCTTACGGCTCGTTGACGAGTTTATTGACGATAAAGAGCAAGCCGAAGAGCGTCCGCCAAACGCGCTGACCGTAAACGAGATTATTGAAACCTATCAAGCGAACGGCATTGTGCTGGGGCGCAAAAAACTTCACAGAATCCTGAGGGAGTTGCAGAAGAAGGAGAAAATAAAAAGTGCGTGGATTCGCGTCGGGCGAACACGCACTGTGGTTTATTGGACGGAGTAGATTTTGTTTTTGAGTGTTTCGCGGTCGTAATGCCCTCACGAGTGTTCGATGATTCCTTCAATGGTTCCGTGTGTCCATTCCGGCACCTCGCGGATCGGGAATTTTGGCGTAACATCCGCCAGGCGCATTATTGATCCAACCATCGCCAAACTCTGCTCGAAGCCTCTCCAAACAGGTCGGACAAATGGCGCTTTGCCATTCCAATTCCCAGTCGGGCGGCAATTCTTCGTCAAAGATCGTGAGAAAGCAAAACTCACAAATCCACGTCCAATCAAATTTACTCATTCTTCGACCTCTCGGTAGTCGGCATCGGTATCCGAATTGCCCGGACCAATCAGCATAAAATTCTGATTCTGCATGTGCTCGAAGAGCGTCACGCCGGAACGCGGATCGATGATGTAGGCAAAAAACGCCTGTTCGGGCTTGACTTGATTCGCCATAATCATCGATAGCTGCGCGTCCACCCAATCCAGCAAAATTCGCCACGCCACGCGCTCGGCTTGTTCGCGCACTCGCGCATACGTCCCACTCTGCGGTTGCTTAATTTGTCCAATCAAAAATTCGTACACCGCATCCACATCGCATGGCATCCGAAATGGAACATTCCCACGCGATGTTGGAATAGAAAAAAAGAACGCCTGAACCTGCCCCTGGTCTCCGTAATCTTTCGAGATATTGCGCGCTCCGGCAGAGACGAGCAGTTCTTCCAATTCGCCGATGGTCTTGGACGGCTTGACTTCGGACGTGTAATTCATCAAATTGTATTTCGCCTTTTTCACATTTCCTCCCGAATCTGGTCCAGCTGCGATTCCAATTCCTCAATCCGCATCGACTTCATTTCGTCAACATATTCCATTACTTTCATTGCGCGGCGGTACAACACCTCGTTCTGACGATACCGCGCAATGATTTTACGCAGCGATAAGAAAATTACAACCTGCGCCACAAACAGCGCCGCGATGAATAGGATAATACCGGAAAAGCCGCTTGTCACCATTTGAGATACCGTCCGTCAATAAGTTTGTTGAAAAACTTTCCGATGTCAGGCAGTCGTACATTTACGCGGTTTTCCGACGATTCGACCAGCTTGAATAACACAACGTCGGGCTTGGATTCGCCGCGCTTGAAACTGAGGCGCAGCATTTTCTCGGCTGGCATCCAGCGTATCAGAACCGAAACATTCTGCAAGATCGCGCGCTTGGCTTTGGCAATGTCCTGACGGTCCATCTCGGCGAGCGATTCCATAAACTGTGCGGCGAGGTCGGCATCGGACAATTGACGCAGCTCTTGCCCGTCGAGTCCGACATTGTTCTCCAAGTGCTCTTCAATGCGCGGGCGCATGGTCTCGTCCAGCCCCTTGAATCCGCCGCCCGTATCCACTGTGAAGGTGTGTTCGATGAGTTCTCCCACCATCTGCGGCGCAGCGCCGACAATAGTCACAATTGCAGTCGGCGGGACGCCGATTTGCGCCAGAGCGTCGTATTTTGCGAATGTGCCATACATGCTTCGCACGGACACGGCGTCAATGTTCTGACGCATGAAATCATCGACGTACTTCATGCCGTTGGTGTACTTCTCGCCTGTTTCGGCATCGATTGCTTCGCGCCACAAGCCTTCTTTATAGTTCAGCCACAGCGCAAACTTGCCGAGTTCGACGACCTCGGTCGCCAACTTGATACAATCGACGGCAAAATTCTCGCGGCGGCGGCGCAGCGCAGCGGTATCCGAGGATGAGTCGTGCAGCAAGGTCTCGAATTTCTTTTGCACGACTGCCATTGACAACTGCACATCGGACAGATTCGGAACAACGGTCATTTGGTCGGTCACGTTATTTTCCCGTAGTATACGTAAGCTTTTTCCGACCCGGGCAATAGTGATACGCAAAGTTTGGTGCGTTCAGAGGAGTATCACAGTACTCACACGTCTCGACGAAAACAGTGTTGACAAAGTTTTCGCCTTCGTGTTCCAAACCATCGGTTAAGAGCGGATTGTTTTTGTCTGACGTGATTACTTCTGCGCGCACGTACACAACGGCTCTACTCCGTCCGCCAATTGGGACAGGGAAGTTATCGTTGTTCGGTAAGTTTGACGAAAAAATAGCGATTTCCATAAGAGACTCTCCTTTTTTAATTTGTCAGGTGGACGCTCCGGGAATCGAACCCGGCATCCGATTTGTTTTTAGGGGGAACGCGTCGGATTCCAATAGCGTCCATGTTGCTCGGGAGAGGAATCTACCTCTCCCGAGATGTATTACGCCTTTACCTTTTCTGCTTCGACGTGCTGCTTGATTTTCGTCAGTGCGTCCCCGGCGGTGCCGATATAATCGTGCATCGAAGGAACTCCGAGAATGTTCTTGACGCGGAGCTCCGTGTCATCTTTCCCGACGAGATTCGCGGCGGACTGCCAGAAATTCTTGCGCGCGCGCTCCTCGTCAATCCAATGGGATACGGGATGACCACTCGGTGAAGATTTTCGACCATTGATTACAGGATCTCCGGGCGGCACGCGATGCTTGGCGATTTCTTTCGGCAGGGGCTTTTTGTCTCCATTGCCGTTTCCGCCGGAGACTTCGACAGTTTCGGTTTTTGTGCGCGTAACGCGAATGTCCTCTTCTTCGCCGTCGCTCATGTCGTCAAACGGCACGCAGAATGTTTGCGCCAAGAACGTGCGGAATCCGTAAGAGGCGCACTTGTTTGCGCCTTTGTCGCTGTTGTCGAGCGCGTGCACCGGCACGAACCCGGTAACGCTGCTGCCGTCGTCGGTCGAGATGACCGTATAGCCCAACGTGCCGCTGTGGGTGTACGTAACCTTGACTTCACCGGGCTTAAATCCGGGGGTCTGAATTTCGGACGTCGCCAGTTCTCGTACTGTCGGCAGAATCACCAAGCCGTGCTTGACCAAGAGCGGCGCAACGGCGTTAACAAAATCCTCGATGCCGCGATACTTGTAGGTAAACTTGCTGCCTTCCCCCCCGCTCGTGCGGCTCTTTTCGATGCCGGTGAGTAAATCCGCCGACACCAATGAGATTTTTCCGTACACATTTCCAATCGTATTGCTCATTCCGTGACCTCCTCACGAGTCATACCGAGTTTCTTTTCCAGTTCGGCGACCGAAATCGGCTTGAAATACAAATCGCGTTCCACGCGCAAACCAGCCGGTCCAATAATCGCCTGAATCTCGGACAGATTGAAATAGCCGTATTCTTTCTCGAAGCCGTCCACCAAGCCGAAAAACGTGTCGTCGCCGTCGAATTCCATAACATACCACGTCCACGCCGCCCATGGCGTAAAGAATTTACAGACGACCTTTTTCTCGACATCGGTCTGCTTTTCCGTCGCATACAACGCGGGCAGTTGTTCGCGTAGTTCTTTCGTCAAGAGTTGCATCTGCGGTTTCCTTTCTTTTGAATCAACCTTCTCTCTCTATAGTCCATTCAAAATTCAGGGCGCAGCGTCACTTTACGAAAAACCTATTTTCGGCGTCGGCGCACCTGATTCTCTTGCCAGAGTTCGCGCCAGTCCTGCCCGAACGTGTCTATTCTTCCGAAGGCGCACAGCAAGACGTGCAGGGCGAACCCATTCTCAACCATTTGCGGCGAGAACTCGTAATACTCAAAGCCGAGCAGTTGCGCGACGGACTGCTTGAAATAGTCGCGCGTTAAGCCGCCGCCGGACGAGTGTCCTCCCTTTGACCAAATCTTGCCGTTGACCTCGGCAATCACTCGTTTTGGCTCGCTCCATCCCACATCGCACGCAAAACCGAGCCCGACCACCTTTGCAAATGCGACCTCGCGCAGCGGTGTCGGTAAGCCCGCCTGCGCGCACTGCTCGACCAGCATGGCGTTATAGTCGATTTTCGGCTTGGCTTTTGTTTTCACGCGCAGCGCCGGTGTCTTTTTACCGCGCCGAAACACGTGCGGATTGAGTTTTTTTACGTCGCGTGAGGGCACAAATCAATCTCCATAGGTAACGCAAAATACGGATAATGAGTTTCTTGTGATACAGAGCATGGCAGAACGCACACAGCGCCACAAGGTCGTCGATCTCTTTCTCTGTCCCGACATTTTGGTACGAGCGGTGATGCACCTCGACATCGACGTAACTGTTGCACACAGCGCAACGATACGAATGGCGCTCAAGCACAATGCGGCGCATGCGTTGCCATCGACGACCGGACAAATAGTCTTTATCTACCAAAATACGTTGCATTATTGTTTCACGCGATAATTCATAGACAACCACTGATAAATTTTCATTTCAAGCGGCATCCAATCCAGGCTAAAATGCCCGAGCATCCATTCATTAAAATCAGGGTCGTCAAAATCGGGTTCGGTGGTGCAGGTAACGCGGAATCCCGTATTAGTCACCTTTCCCGTATCAGCCTCGTATTCGTTGATTTCACTAAATTCAACCTGTGCGCCACAAATCGGACACACGAACAAATCACTTGGAATTTCGGGCGGTTCGTCTTGGTCAAAGTATTTCATTTTATTCCTCTCCATTCGTCACGCGTGACCGCCGCACTTGGTTTCGCTATCAAGTTCGCGCTCCAACTCCGCGATACGCGCTTCAAGTTTAGAAATCACCGCGCCGTTGGCGATGAGCGTTCGCCTGATTTTGTCCAAACAGTCGCCGCATACATCAGCATCTACAACATTTGTCGCGCCGCGCACTCGCCGCGCTTCGTCAAAATAACCGCTGTTGTCAAGCATCGGCATTTCGATGCGATGATACGAGTAGACGTGAATAACGAAAGTTTGTCCACAATACTCACATGTGCGAGTGTTGTTCATTTCGCCTCCGCGCCGTTATCCGTCCGAATAACATCGCTCATTTTGTCCTCCCACTCATTACCGCAATCGCTTCTCTATTTGTTACACCCCAAACACGTGCCGCCAAATCAATAACGCCCATCGGTTTCACCTGCGGCGCACACGCGAAACAATAATTATTCATTTCCCCTCCGTGTCCGCATTTGCAGTTTCCAAATACTTTTTCTCAATCGTTCTCGCTTCTTCGAGTTGAATCTTGGTGTCATGTTTATATTTCGATGGATATGGATTGCCCTTATGGTCAATGCGTCAGCAAATACACGCCCACCGCGCAGACCGACATCCAAAATGGAATAGCGATGGCGCACGCAAGCGGTATATTCGGAGTGGATGGCTTTGAATCGTCCATAATTGGAGTTCGTGGGAGCAACGCTCGGTCACTCCCACGAGTTTTTCAGTCGACGACTTTATATCTCGGCGTTTCGACGACAACCGTTTTCACGCCAACAAGTTGGTACACGGCGACCGCGAAAGAATCTCCCACAGAAATATCCTCGGAGACCCGTTCAACTATGTATTCCATATCCCCGGATATGCTCGGAACACCGTTTTCGTCGCGGGCGACGAGAATTTCATCTTCAAACTCTTCTGAGTCAAGGTCTACTTTACGCAGAATTGCGGCTGATTTCTTCGCCATCATTCCTCCTCAGGTTCACCCTCGTCGTTTCCGCCACTTTTCGGCGTCAAGAACTCAACAACGTTTACGCGCACCTCGAACGAGGCACCGGACGTGCCGTCCTTGCGTTCGTACACGCGCGGTCCGCCGGTTTCAGCGTCGGCTTCGAGAGAACCCTCGATATACACCTTCCTGCCTTTGGCGAGATGCTGATTGCAGATTTCGGCGAGTTTTCCCCACACGTTCGCGCGGAACCACAGCGTTTGCTCTTTCTTGTCACCGTCCGAACCGGTCCAGCGGCGCGTCACGGCGACCGGGAACGTGGTCACGGCTTGACCGCTGTGGGTGTAGCGCATCTCGGGGTCACGTCCGAGATTTCCAATCAAAACGATTTTGTCCATAGCACTTGCCTCCTGTGTGCCGACGTAATCCGTCGGCTTGAATTTGGTTTACGACAACAGCCAAGCGTAATCTTCTCCAACGTTAGAGCCTCGAAGGTATATGCCAAAATCGGAAATCATTTCTATATCCGTAGAACAGATCCCGATAAATTTTTCCACGTCGTCGTCCGACAGCCATGGCTCATCGAGATTGTCCAGAATCGGACCGGGTTCGGTGTAATCCGGCTCGGATTCGAGAACGTTTGGACGATATTGAATACTGCTCATGCCATCTCCTTTTGCGGAATGTACGCCCAGTCCGCAGTCAAAAATTCGCGCGCTGGCGCTTTGTGGTCGATTTCGTATCCGCCTGTACGTTGAAACACCACGATTGCATTCGGATAGGTTTGGCACAACGACCGAAAAATAGCCTCGGTTTGCTCCATTACGTCCTCGCCCGCGTAATCAACTATTTCGCGCCTCAGGACGATTCCCTCGCCGCAGGACATCGATGTCACCGTAGCGATGGCGGCAGTATAAGCCGCATAATCTTGCGTGTAGAAGATACCACATACTTCATTCATTGTTCACATCCTTCTCTCTCTATAGTCATTTCAATCTTTAGGGCGCATCGGCTATTTCCGCTTGTTTGCTTTCGCCCACGTTGGAGTCGTATCGTCCGGCAGCCAGCCTTTCGCTTGTGCGGCACGGACATTGAAACATTCCAACAGTTCTTCGTCTTTGAATTTCAGATGCACCGTGCCTTTTTTGAAGAGACGAATATCAAAGAACGTGGATTCGCACCGTACATCCGAACCGTAACGCTGTTTACTGGCAATCGCCGAAATTGTCGTAATCTCGTCAAATCTCCGCTCGCCCACAACGCACAACGCGCGGTCAATATCGTCGTATTCATTTCGCTTTCTCAGAGAGAACATGTTATACGACGGGTCAACGCCCCACGGTACGACAACCTTCTTGCCGACCTTCCACGAGTTATTCGTCACCCACCCTTCACCAACACGGTTTGTGGCGTGCCACTTGGTCATCTGGTCAAAGGCGTCGGTAATCACGCTGTTAAGAATCTCATTACTGCGAAGATGCAGTTCTTGCAAAAACGACAACACGTTCTTTTCGTTGAAATCCACGTGCTGCTGCTGCTGCTTGAATTTTTGGAACATGTTACGGGCGCGGTCGGTCATGATAAACTGAAACGACGGATGATCGAGAATGCGGTTCCAGCCAATCGTCTGAATCGTATCTACCATGTTGTTGTATCGGTCTTTCGGCTTCAATCCACTGTCTGCCGCCGCCATAATTGCGCCACCTGCATCACTATATTGGGAATTGAACATGCGGGCGTAGCGTTCCATTTTCACGCGCGCTGCGACATAGTTGTCGAATTCGCTTTTCAAGGCGGCGAACGCCGCCAACATCGGCGGCACATATCCGCCCAAAGATAACTCTCCGCCAGGTCCTTCGTCGAACGTTTTTTCTTCGCCTCGCTCGTTCTCAAACGCAAAGGCAAAATCTCCGTCCGGGTCGGACTTGGTGAGGCGCACGATGCACAAATCATCGTCGGTCGGTCTTTCGACCGTGCCGCGGTACGCTTGACCAACATCCTCTACCGTGCCGTTATAGTCATTGATGAGATTATTCAGCGTGTGGCGATAGAGTGTTTCGCCGACCAGCGACGATTTTGGCAGCACGCAGGCGATGTGCCCGGAACGCAGAATCTCCCAGGCGTGCAGCAGGTGTCGCACTCCTTCGCCGTGATTGAACGGCGGATTCATGATAATGTGCGTGTAGCGCACCGAGGGTTCGTGGTACTCGAAAAAATCTTCTCCCACAATCGGAATGTCTTTTTCGCGCAAAACGGCGCGCAGGTCGGGTTCAATTTCGCACGCGTATACGTGCGCCGACGATTCTCCGCCATACGCGTCTTTTGACTTGTTGAGAATGGCGGTCAGAATGCGACCGTCCCCGGCATTCGGGTCGAGCACATACGCTTTCTTGAAATCGTAGGGAGATAAAAGCGCCCGGATCAGAGGTTCGGGCGACGGATAAAAGGTCTTGTTGAGAATGGTCATGGCTTTACTCCCTGCTCAATTCGCGGAACGCTCCTACCGGAGCGTCATAAAAGAATTCGACCGCGCCGGTCTCTCCGCCCAGCTGATTCTTTGCGATAATCAATTCGGCAAGATTAACGGTCTCGGCATTCTCGCGCAGCCACTTTTTATCGTTCTTGTGGTAGTACGCCTCGCGATGCACGAAACCGACCGTCGCCGCGTCCTGCTCGATGCTTCCGCTTTCGCGCAGGTCTTGCAGTTCGGGGCGCTTGTCCACGCGCGCGGTGTTGGAACGTGAGAGCTGTGCAAGTGCGATAAGCGGAATACCCAATTCCTTCGGAATCTGTTTCAGGTTGCGACTGATGAACGTGAATGCGGCAACCAGATTGGTTTGTGCGCCGCGCTGCATATCGTCATAGGACATGAGATGTAGGTGGTCGAGCATCGCTACTTCGGCTCCGACCTGTGCAATGAGCCGCATAAGAGAAAGTCTGGCATCGGTCGTCGTCGGCGCGGGATGCGTGTTGATGTGAATAGGTAGGTCTCGCAGCTCTTCAACTGCCTCGCGCATCTTTTTTAGGATGTTCGGGTAGTCGCGCACCAAAACGGGTTTCCCGGGCGCTCCGGCAAATCTGCCATCGTCGGTATCGGTAAACCATCCGACCTCAAATGCCTTTGACGGCAAAGACGACAGAATCGCCAACAGGCGATACGTCAGTTCATCCTCGTTCATCTCTATCGAAATGAACCCTCCGCGCACGCCGCGCCGCGCGAGAGACGCCAAGAGTGACAACGCGTAAGCGGTCTTACCCATTGACGGGCGTCCGGCCACGATATGCAGGGCGCTTTTGAGCCCGTTGAGTTTGTAATCCAGAACGGTAAAGCCGGTCTGAATTCCTATCGTCTTTATTGGCGTTTCAACGCGGCTTTGAATTGTCGCCTCTCTCTCGGATACAATTTCTCCAATGCCGCGAAAATCGTTTTTGTTGTAACTTCCCCTGAGTAAGCCGCCGAGCTCGTTCATGGCTTGCAAGCGCAAGGTGTTCGGATCGCTGCTGTCGGCGCTCTCGGCAATCGAGAGTCCGAGGCGTTTTAGCCGACGCCGGGCGTCGGCATCTACGACCTGTTTGCAGAATACTGCCGCATCTTCTTGCGATTTGCCGAACGCGGTCAGGCGCACGTCGTCGATGTAGTCGCGGCGAATGGACGCCAACTGTCCGCGCTGTTCCAATAGGGCGGCGACGGTCAAGTGATCCATGCGTCCGGTCTGATTGAACGTGTCGCGCGCGGCAGACCAGATGGTATTGTGCGCTTTCGACTCGAATTCGGCAGAACCGAGCTGCTGCAAGATATAGGCAAAATTATCGGCATCGGACATTGCCATACCGATAACAACCTGCTCGATAGCTTCGATTTGACTCATGATGCTAGGGTGTCCATAAACGATAAATCAGGCGTATTATTCGATGCTTTCGGTATTTCCGGCGCGGCATCTATCAGGTCGTCAGGCTTGAGTTTGGCGAGTTCCTGCGCGACGGTCACCGGCACAAATTGCGGGCGTTGATAGTCCGCTTTATCCCTCACCTGCCGCGCCAAATAGAGCAATATCTGGTCGGGCGTGACGCGCGTGTTGTTCGCCCATAATGGCGGGTCGTCCAAAAACTGCTGTGCATAACGCACATACATCGGCTTGGTTTTGTCATTCAAGCCGGACTGACTGCACAACGAGTACATGAGGACAACGGCTTGCTCGACAAACAAGGTCTTTTCAGCGTGCGGATTGGATTTTGCCGCACCCTTGCCGAGCTCCGGTTTGGACAGTGTTTCGCGCAGTGACGCTTTGGCTTGCTCGGCAGTGCGGCGGGGCGCCTGCGCGGGAACAGAATCGTCAAAAATTTCATCGTCGCTCTTAGAAGAGAGAGATAAATTCTTTGGTATTGTTGGACCGTTTTGACATGCTCCATTTTGCAAATTGCTATCATCGAGCTTGCGATTTGCAATTCTCGATTCGATGGCGTCGAGAACGTGCTCGTCAATGGCGTACCATTTCGTGCGGTCAAAAGACAGTTCGTTGAGCGTATCGGTTGCCAGCACCAAGCCGGACTCGATGAGAGATTCCAGTGTGCGCTGGATGGTCGATTCCGACCAGAATGGAAAATGAACGTCTTTCCATTCTTCGAGTTTCATACGAATCCAGTGCCGCCCATCGACGACCTTGCCGAGTTTCGGGTTCTGTTGCAAGAAATGAAGCTGCTGCGCGACCATTGCTTCGTTCAAGCCAATCTCGCAGGCGAGTTGACGTAGCACAATCAAGGGGGGTTCGTTCAGTAAAAGACTGCTCATAGGTTCTCTATCTATAGTTGATTTGATTCATTGGGCGCAGCGTGGATGAGACCGCGCTGAATGCTGGTTTTGGCAAGCAAGAGGCGATTCACCAATGCGTCAATCTGTTCGGGATACACGATGACGGTTTGACTGGAATCAACCAATCCTTCTTTCGCCTCGGAATTTGGAAAGGATGCGCGCCGCAGTGATGCCGGAACGTCTTTTTTCACAGAACGCAGTGAAAGATATGGCAGTCCCGTACTTCCAGAGCGGATTTCGACTTCCAGCCACGCCTCGGAATGGACTCCGCCGCGGGCGCGCGGTGTTGGAATATTCGATAGTTTCATTGGATTCCTCGTGCCGACATCGGGCGGCGCGTCTGCCCGATAGACCATTCGGTCTGTTTCCCGATGCGGACAAATCAAAAGCGGTAGCAACCGCTTCCGAGGATTCTCCTTTCGTAAGAACCTTTGATTTTTTGCAGACGCGCCGTATACTACTCAAAACAATGCGGGTGCGCCGAGTCGCTGCATCCTCTCGGCTTCGGAAAGTTCTCTTACAAGTTCGACACGCGGCTCTTTTTTCCATTCCACGTTGTCCACTCCGCCGCTGCTCCGGTATTTTTCTTCGAGGATGCGTGTCACTGTGTTCAGCGACTCCGCTACTGCCTCCTCGGGTGATGCGGCTTCCACTTCGACAGAGGCTTTGTCGGTCATCTCGCGCTCGTAATCTTGACCGCATTCGCGGCATATTTTTATGGCGGTGTATTCGACCTTTCCTTCGACGAAATAAACGTTCATAGATTCACCTCAGATGTATTTGAAGAATGCCGTATTTCTACTCGAATCCGGGCAGCGTGGGCGCCCCAAGTTTCCGCAATTGAATATCTATCGGGATTGGTTCGGTGTGCTTGCACTCCGGGAAATTAGGACACGCCAGGAACAACTCTTCGATTTTGTTGTTCTTGAGCACAACGAGAACGGAATTACACTTCGGGCATTTCTTTGAAATCTTCAATGCGTCGCTCATGCTGCCTCCAATGGCGCGCGCGGGGACCGCCTGTACGCCTGTTCGACGCTTGCCATCGCCTCGCGCTCGGTATAGGGATGCGGCTTGCGTTCGGTCAGTCCCACGTAGCGCCGCAGTATGCCTGCCGCCTCTTCTTTGCCATAGCCGTTATCGCGTAGCTGCACGGCGAGATTGAATCCGCCTCGATTGCGGCTGGCATTCTTGAGAGCCCACAAAAGCAAGCGTTCCGGTAATTCGTAGTCTGTGCCTAAGATGGTACTGCTCTTTTCGCTTGGCGGCTGCACTTTCGGCAGCAGTGTGCTGATTTCGGTGAGACTGTAGCGTTTGGTTAAATCGTACTGAACGAATTGCACAACCGGCGCGTCGGGATATTTCCAATTTTGTGTTCCCGGAATACGGAGCACGCGCGCAAGGTCTTTGGACTGCGTATCGCCGCCAATCCAATCGACGAAGCGGAATTGCAGACGTGAAAACAGTTCACGTTCGGATGCGTCGACAAGATGACGGGTCGAGGTCAGAAGCCAATAGGTGTGATAGCCGCCGCCGGAATCTACAATGACGGACGGCAAAATCTTGAGTCGTCCGATGCGTTCCAAAAGGATTGGCTTGCTTGTTTCGCGCGCATCGAATTCGGCGAAAAGACAGTTCACGTATTGCACATGCTCAATACGCCCGCGCACAAACGACGGGTCAACGACCTCGCCCTCCGCGTTGCAATGGGGAATGACTTCCACCGGATGCACGCCAAAGTAGTAATGTGCGTTCTTTTTCGGTTCAAAGGCTTGTGGAGCGTTTGCGTGCATCCAGCGCGTGCGGCGGTTGGGCAGTGTGTAGTAATAGCCATATCTGCCGCAGTCCCACAGGGCTTTGAAAAAATCAAGCGTAGCGGTATCCATGATTCGCTCCGTCAAATAAAATGCTTGAGATTTTCGGCAGTGCGCTTGAGACTCGGGCTGAGTGGCGCAAAGGAATCTGCCAGAATCGGCATGATGCAGCGAGTAATATCGACATCGCTCATTCCTTCAGGCAGCGCTCCGCTGCGGACGGCTTGGTCGAATATCATGAAATAGACCTGTACAAGATTATCTAGAATTCCGAATTGACCGTCAGTCGGATAGTAGATACTCTGTTCCGTCACGTTGTCACTCTCGCTCACTTCGATAAATGCGATTACATTGCTTGTCATTATTTCACCGCCCATGTGCCCGGCACGGTCTTGGTCGAGCGGCACGCGGATAGGCGCGCGGCAAGTTCGGGCTGTGTTTGTGCCAAGTCCGCCAACAGGTTGTCAAGCAAACGCGCGTCATATTCGGAGCGCACGGACGCGGCGCGGAATTCGATGCGCCCATACGCGCACTGAAAATTGCGTCCATAAGATTCAATGCGGTCCGTCCACTCGGCGCGCAGGTCTTCTTTGGCACGCCGAATTTCCTTTTCTTGCCGAGAAACATCCTTGTATTCGGCGACGAATTGCGCCAAATATTCTTCTTCGGTCGGCGTGATAAGTTCTCCAACCGGTACGATTTGTTCCAGGCTCATTGCAGCTCCTTGCGTTCCTTTTGAATCTTGCGGATCGCGTCGGTAAACAGGCACGTCAATTGATACCGGATCGCCATGCGCGGCGGTAAGCAGGAGAGGTAACCGCGGATGCCGCAATCTTGCCCGGCGATGTCGTTTTGCTCAAAAATCGAGCGTTCGTGCTTATACTGCCAATATAGTGCTGACAACATTTCGTCGCTGTAGGTTTGGAGTTCCACAATTGCGGCGTTATCGTCCAGCAGCATCAATTGCTCAAGACTCGGTTCCGTCTGAACCGTTTCCGGTTGAATCTCCAATGCTTGCGAAAGCATCATATTCTTTCATCTCCGCTTGGATTTGTTCTACTTCGGCTTTATTCTTAAACCACTCATCGCGGCACGCCCTACTGCACGCGACCAGTTGTTGCGGTATGCCGCTACGGATGGTTGTGACAAACGGCAAGAAATAGGCTTGTCCGAGTTTGGTTGGCGTGCCGCATTGGACGCATGTCATTCCGCCCACTCCATCTCGTTCGCGTCTATCATTTCGATCAGCGCACGCATGTACGCGAGAACGGCGGGCGCTTCGATAGAAAATTCGTCTTGCCACTCGGCGACGAATTGGCGCTTAAAATGGTGATGGGCGCGCCATGCGGTTTCGGTGCAGCTCCCGCGCCATAAAACGATTTTCCTGGTTTTCGGGAAGGTGTTGTCCGGGTCGTTTTGCACCACCCACTCGCAAATCGCGAGTGCCAGGTCAGCGGGACCGCTGCCGAGGTATCCCATCTCGAAACCATCGGGCGAGTGATGTTTGAGGTGCGGCAGGTTTTGCACGATAGATTTATCGTCAAGCCACACCATTATTTTCCCGGAAGTGTTCCGGTTCCCGTAGATTTTTGTGCTGTCGAATTGCATATCCAGCTCCTTCTCTCTCTATAGTCATTTCAGATTTCAGGGCGCAGCGTATTTTTGCGGCAGCGTGGACTTGCAATAGGCAATCCAGTATTCGCAGACCCGCCGGACGTGCGTCAAGTCGTCCGACAGCGTGCGGCGCGAGATATTCAAGTCGGTCATGCGTTCAAAAAACAGATTGAATTTTTCGTTGTGGTTCAGTTCGTAGAGGTCTTGTTCGACGAGTTCGAGGTAGAGTTCGAGGAGACGCAGGCGGCGCTTCCAGGCAGCGGAACACGAGGTTCCGCGCGCGGCGTTGCGGCACTCGCGTTCGGCATACCTGTACCAGTCGGGGCGCGGCGAAAGTTTTCGGTTTGCCTCGACTTGGAGTATGTCGAATTCTTCGGAATCCATCTGCTCGGGGAGATATCCAAACATTTCTTCGGGATTTTGGTCGCCGCGCATACAGTCTTCAAGATAGACAAGCGTGCCGCTGTAGGGGTTGATGCGGCGCATGTTCTTGGCGCGATAGAGTTTTTGGCGCGCGATGTGACCGAGTGTGCCAACGAGTTCGAGGTGTGAGGGAATCGGGAATTTTACTGCGTTTTCGACGGCGGCATCAAAGAAATCTTCGAGCGAGGGATACTTGCGAACAAAGCGCCGGTGCAGGGCATTGAATTCGTCCTGCGTCATTGCGGAGAAATCGTGGTACGTCATCTTAACGGTGACGGAGCGCCGACCACGAACGGGTGTTCCATTGCCACTTGACAGCGTGTTGCGCTATAATGGCAGTGCGGAAGACCTTGCTTGGTGGTGGGTGTTCCGTGTCTGTACGCCGCCGTTGTGTTGGGAGCAACGGCGGCAAATTTTTTATTTCGGCTTTACTTCAACGGTCAAATCTTCGTCAGGAATCACGATGCCGCGTTCGACGGCAATATCTACAATGGCACGCCAAACCAGCATTTGGGCATTGCGGGCAGAGCCGAGACCAAGACGTTGAGCAGCATACGAGGCTTGCTTACGCAAGGAGGTTTCGATTTTCGGGTCAACCGGCACCGTCACGGCAAGGGGCAGTTCTACTTTGAGGACGTTCTGATTTCCACGCATGGGAGTTACGTTCCTTTCGTCGTTTTCGTCAGGTCAATCACCTGACTGTAGAGATTATAGCAAATAATCACAATGTTGTCAAGTATTTTCTAAAATTCATTTATTTAACTATTTTTCATGGTGTATTGTTGCTTACTTGCAAGGAACGCGAGATTTTTTGAATGAGAACGCGTTACTCTCCTCGCACGCACAGCAATTCGTAAATCGTCGTGCGAGGAGAGTAGCGCTTGAAAGGTGCAAGCCTTGCAGTTGCCGTAAAATAGTTATATTTCTTCGGTCGGCGCGATGTGGATAACCATGCCGCGCATGAGCGTTTCGATATTGCCTTCGTTGTTGACGAATACCGGATATTGCTCGGCAAGTCGCTTGAATTCGCCGGGTGCCACCTCGACAAACAGGGCGGCGCTTTCGACGACGACGCCGGAGCGGCGTAAGGTTTCTTTCAATTCGGTCGAAATATCTTCAAGAGCTTGAGTGGGATTCTGTTTTTTTTCTTCGGCAATCATTTGTATTCTCCTTTAGAGTCGCGCCTGTGCATCGGCTTCTTTGCGGTTTGGCGAAAAGATGCCAGATTTCTCGATTTCTTGCAGACTGATACTATGGGTATGGAACACGATATTATTCTTGTTCCATCCCGTAAAGCAAAAGTTTCCGTGTACGTCGAATTCAATCCGAATCGTTGCTTGAATGGTCTTTGTATCGGGCATGTAGTCCACCACAAGCCAGTCGGGTGCTTCGTAATCCGTCAGTGCCGACCACAGGTCGTAATTGTCGACCGCATACGCGATAGTAGGATCTGGTTCACACGTAATTGATTTTACATCGTCCGGCAGAACGATTTTGGAAAATGAATTCAACCGAAATTTCAAGTAGTTCTGCGTGGAACGCGTCAACGGCACATACAGGAAATCGGCGACATCAATGTGCTCGTGGTCGGTATAGACTTGCATTAGAAGATAGTTCATTGTCGCACCACCAATCCGATACGCTCGCTCATGCGTCCGCTCCAATCCAACTCTATGCCAATGTCCAGCGCGGCGTTACAAAAGTCGGCGGCGGTGCTGTAATCCGAAAATTCGACGAGCAGAATCTTGCGATTCGGATTGTACCACGTTTCGTTGTCTTGGGCGTGATAGAACACGTAGGGCTTTCCCGGATGCTCTTTTTGCATTGCAGCAATGCCGCACGAGAGGCAACAAGTCCAATTTTGTTCCGCCACGATGCCGGTCCGCTCTTCGAGAAATTCAAACAGGCGGTCCACCTTTTCACGAATTACCGGTATGAGTTCCATTGTTTTCTCCTTGACAAAGCGGGCACAACCGTTTGTGATTGCGCCTGCGCTTGAGTTCTTTTTCGCGTGCGAAGCCGCCTTTCCATGTTCGTACCAGAATGAGCTCGATACCTTTTTGGACTGCCGCATTGGTGATGGACGCGCCTCTGCCGGAGCGGTGATATTTGAGTCGCGCTTTCAGGTGACACGTGCCGCCGATGTAGTGTTGGGCGCGATGTTTGGCGCTGCCGAGCGGCGCGGAGAAGTGAAACAGGTACGCGGCGGTGGCATTCTTTTCGGGATGTACCTCAAATTGTTTGTTTTTGTTTCACAGCATTTCGTCTCCCGTCTCATAGAGTTCATCTTCCATGCGGAACAATGAATCTTCGTATTCTTGCGCGGCGCGATCACTGCGGCGGAACGCTTCCAATTCTTCCGGCGTATCAAGCCACGTGACTCGATATTCGTCCGCGCCTTCGTCAATCCACTTTCTGGTTGCCGCATCGAGATTTCGACAGCAGTCGTCACAGACGAGAAACGGCATATTCTCCCCGCCTTGTGCGGCATAGAAGGCACACGTAGATATATCTTTTGCCACGCCGTAATGGCTGCTTTGACCGCAGGCTTCACGTATATCGCTGTCGTTCGGTTCAACCCAGTGGTCTTCCAGCGCCCACACGAAGAGGTCGCCGGGGCGACGCGCAGTGCATTCGGCTTGCCCGGAATTGTATGCCGACCCGCGGTCGTCCTCGCCGAGAAAGAATTTGTAGTCAATGATAACCGTGAGCGGATAATTGATTTCGTCCATGCTACGGCTCCAGTACCAATACGGTTTCAGCGTGAGGTCCGGTGGCGTATTCGATATAGTCATTGCGTTTCTGTCCGTCTCCGAAATCCTGTGCGGGTTCTACACGAACGCAATCCACGATTCGTATCGTGTAAAGATTGACCAATTTTGTTCCCTGCGGAGTGCTTGCGTACAGCAAGATTTCGGTGTGCGGTCCGATATACGGATTCTTTTCGAAATCACGCAGGGATTTTTTGAGTTGTCGGATTGTCATACGTCCTCCGGCAGAATCGTCTTGATGACGTCCTGCTTTTTGGCGTACACCACGCGGTAGTATGTTCCGTTATACCGAACGCGGTGTACGCTCGTGTTGTTGGATTGTTTTTCCAGTACCTCACTGTGACCGTTGCGGATGTATTCGCACATCAGACGCAGGGCAGCGGGTCTCAATCGAATCCCGTGCCGCCCGCGCGCACGACGCACCGCGTGCGGCTTGTAGCGGCGTTCGGATGGTTCGTTGTTTGGATTTCTCGGTTTTCGTGACATGAGTTTTCACCATGACGAGTGATACTCAAAATATGAGTCGGAATCAGACAGGAGCGGTTCGAGCATCGCCACTGTTTCCGACAGGTCGGCGAAATAGTCATCGTCGTATTTGGTGCTGCCGAAAAAGAATCCGTACATTGTCGGCAGAATTTCTTCGGCTACAGAGTGGTCCGCCAAAACTGACTTGCACCTTCCGAGAAGCTCGACCAGTTGATCGGAACCAACACTGTAATGACCGCAGTCGTCATTTCCGTCCTGCACGTTCTCGACAAACCAGCGGTGAATTTGATTCGCTCTGCGCCAATAAGCAACCTGCTCGACGATATATTTGATGCGTTCTGGTTTGATGTCCGTGCGCGGAACGCCGCCGAGTTTGACGGTAATTCCGTGACGCTCTTTTGGATTCATGTGATCCCAATTCATCACGTAAGTACGCTTTTCTAAGTACATATCGAGTCCCATTTCGTTTGCTCCTTTTTTCTGTGAATTTTTACTTTCTCTCTCTTTAGATGATTTGTTCGATTGGGCGCATCGGCTCACCGGCGATGCAAATGCAACGAAACAGTTCACTCGGAGGTCGCACTATCTCTTGCGCGCGTGGACGCGTAAGCGAATGCGGTAGCAAAGAGATAGCGTTTCATTGCAACCCCTCCACGCGTGCCAGGCGCGTAATTTCCGCTTCATACGTAGAGTAATCGATTCCCGCCTGATAACACTGCACCTGCACGTTGCCTTTCCACGCTTCCAAAATGACGGACGCGACTTCTTTGCCTTCGGCATTAAGGACAACCAGCTCAATTTGATAGTCGTTGTAGACGACTATTCCGATTTGAACCGGCGTTTTCGACGGATGGTCAATAATCGTTCGGATGTCTCCGTGAACGACCCTACCGATGCTTTGATAATCTTTGTTCATTCTGTTTCTCCTTCCTCATCTTCGTATTCTATTTCGGCGTCAATCATGTCGTACAGGTAACCGATTTCTTGAAAACACGCTTTGCGCTGCGCTTTGGTGTCGGCAATGTTGGCGTCATCGAGAAACTGCCAGCGTCCGTATTGCCGATACAGTTCATTCAACATGCGTTCGTCGGCAGACAAGTCGTTAATTCGGACGGTATCGCCCAACCATGTTCCTTCACAGTACGGACAGTTCTCGTTGTCTTGCATCACGCGCTCGTCGAAAACACGATTGCATCCGTAATGGGCGTGTCGAATCAGAGTCGGTCGCTCTCCACTCTCTATATGGGACAGTAGGCTTGCCGTGCCTGCGAACATAGCCGATTCGTCCTTCCACATCTCTTTTCCCTTGAGGATTTCGGCAGACCACTCCAATTCTTTACGTGCCTCTTTGAGCGCCGCCATAATGTATTCGTTCATTTCGCCTCCTTCTCGCGGGCGTATTCTCCCGGACCATAACCGCACGGGCAGTCTTGCCAGCCGTTCGCTCCGACATGCAGGCAGCCCTCGCCGTTCTTGTGGACGGCGTCGGGATGCCCGCACAACATGCAGTAGGGCGTCAGTTCGACGGAAAAAACATTTTCCTCGGCACGCTCCGGCAGTTCCAGATTCTTTGCCCAGTCGAACGCCTTGTCGTCCACAACTTCCCAAACGCGCGTGAACATTGTCTCGGTAAGGTCGATATAATCGTCGCGGTCGAGGCTTGACGGGTCAAAGCCGAGGCGTTCGATGAGGTCATCGTCGACCAGAATACGGATGCTAGGAAAATCGGTTTCGGCAAATTGCGCCGATGCGACAAGGTCGCGGACTTTGCCAAAGATGTTGGTATCGTGTTCGAGCCCGGTTCCTTCGGCAAGGATGCCGAAAATCTCTTTGGTGATTTGGTCAATGGTCATTGTTTTCTCCTTTACAGCGTGCGGTGTGCAACGCGCATTACGTATTCCACATCTGCGCTTCCGTTGCCGGTCAAATCGTTGTGCCGGTGGATGTACGCGAGAAGTTTTTGAATCAATACATCCTCTTGGTCTTGCGGCGTGTAATCCTGCGCGTGCCCGTTCGGGTAAAAGCGCGGGATGTTAGGGTGATTGACGGGGTTGTCAAGACGTTCGCTTTCCGTGATGCGTGCGCGAAAGTATTCAATTGCTTCGTTCAGTTCTTCCGCTTGCGGTCCGGGCATGTCGCCGAGGCGCGTTTCCGCCCAATCCAGCATCACCTTCAGCCAATAGCGTTTCGTCTGTTGCGATAGATTCATTCGGCATATCCTCCTGCGCCGTGGTCGTCGTGGACACGATATTCGCTCGCGTCCAATTCAAGATAGTCGTCATCTTACTCATCTTCGTCGGCGAAATCGTCCTCGTCGTCAGATTCATCTTCCAACGCTGCGATGAGTTCACTCACATCGTCGGTCACGTAAAACGGAATCTCCAAAGAGTCCGCAATTCGTTCAGCGCCTGCAATGAAATCTTGCAGTTCGCCGAGGTCGATGTCAACGGTCGACATCTTGTCGAGAACAAAGCGTTCTACGGCAGTCTGCAACTGCGTCAGCACGAATTCTTCTTGATATTCTTCGTCGATAAACCCGAATTCGACGCGAATGTAATTCGTTCCGGGATGACTGTTCATTCGGGATTCTCCTTTTCAACATTTACAGCTTCGGCGTCGTCGGGTGCCGGAATTATGTCGCATACATCCGTAGCGGTGGCGTTTCCTTCTGTCCAGTCAGGGGCGTTTTCGCTCGCCCAATCCAGCGCCACACCTTCGGCGTCGTACTGGTCTTCGGCTTCGACGACAATCTCTGCAAAGTGCGGCACTTCAAACATCAGTTTGACTGTGTATTTTGCCATTTCTGAATCTCCTTTTCTTTTTCGTTCATGTAAGCGGCGAATTCTTCGACCTCTCTCCACGAGAAAATGTGGAAAACCACCCACTTATTTTCGTGCAGGTCGAACACGCCGTATGCGCTCTCAAGCGGACCGGCGACATAGCGGTAGGGGAACATGTTTCCATCCCGTTCCGCGTTCACAACGCGGCTGTCCGTGTCGGTCTCTTCGACAGTATCTGCTACATCTATCGCCGACACAGTCTCACCGTCGAACCAGACCACGTTATAGTCCGCATACTGCTTGGCGATGAGATTGGCGGCGAACATATTCGGCGCGTCCACGACAACATTGGCGCTATACGAGACATCGTAGGACAACGTGACTTTATACTTTGCCATCTTCTTCCTCCGTTTCTTCGAGATTGAGTTCGATGGCGCGCTGTTCGGCTTCGGAAAAGGTGTCAAAGCCAATCTGCACCCATTCGCCGTTGTCGTAGTCATACACGCCAATTTCACGTGTGCCGTCCGCTTTTTCGATAGCGACGGCGGCTTCAAATCTTTGCATCGGTTGTCTCCTTTTTACTCACAGCCAGCCCAAGATTTCGTCGAGCGAGGACACGCCAAGTGCATCTTCGTAGCGCCGACCGCGCTCGCCGAACGCAACCGCGTTCTGGTCTTTGGCTTTCTTGAGAATCATCGGCAGCATTTTCTTGTCGTCAATCGTGTCTTTGGCGACCAGATAATGCACCCACATTTCGTTTTCCTGTCCCCGGCGTTCAATGCGCCCGAACACCTGATTCAATTCGGTCGGCGTCCACGGAATATCGTTTGCAATCACATGATTGAGTTTCTGCAAATTCAATCCGCGCCCGCCGGCGTTCGAGGTCATAACCAAGCGTACCGAGCCCTCCAGCACGCCCAACCGCACGCGCTCGCGTTCTTTCGTGCTTGCCGAACCGTCAATGCGACCCAAACCCACCTTGCGGGCGTACTCGCGCAAACCTTCATTCATTACGTCCAGCGCATCGGTCCACTGCGAGTAGAACAACCACCCGCCGGGTTCGTCTTGATGCGCGTCCAAATAATCACGCATCCACGCTAATTTTGCGTTCTCGTTCGTCAATTCGCCTTCGAGACGTTCCCAGTTGGCGGGCAGCCCGTCCTTGACTGACTGCTTACGAATCATGTCGCTAACGTACTGTACTGGCGAGAGCGAGGTCGCACGGCGCACGGCGGTTAGCCACGCCAAGATGTTGTGTATCATCATGCCGCGGTCGTCTCCGCTATCCCACGAGACCTGCATTTCTTCCAATTTGCGGATGAATCCTGCCACCGCCATTTCGTACACTTTCTTTTGCAGAGGCGTTAGTTCGATGCGCTCGACCGAGACATTCAAGTCGGGCAGGTCGAGCAGTTCGCGCTTTTCGCGCACGTGAAAGCCCATCGCCTCGATGCGGCGATGCAGTTCGGGCACATTGCGTACGCCCTTGATGTTACCAAAGCGGTCCAGCACGGCGAACGTCCGCAGGAAATCGCCCATTGTCCCGAACCCGACCGCCTCGAACGGCATTGGCACACTGATTTTCTTGTCGCCCTTGCCGAACTCCGCCATCCGAATATCGTCGGGGCAGAGAAACATGAGAATCGCAAACAGGTCGTCAATCTTGTTGTATATAAGCGACGCGCTGGCGACGACTCGCACATACGCCTTGTACGCAAGCGCGCGCGCGGCTTTCCCTCGGTCCGAACCCGGATTCTGAATCTGGTCGGCTTCGTCGAGAAAAACCATATCGCGCGCTCCGAGAGCGTCAAGGATTTCGGGCAGATTGATGCGGAGTGTGTCGTAGTTGGTAATGACGTACCGCACCGGATTGCCCGCGTCGCGCATCGCCTTTATCATAAAGAGCTGTGCAAGGCGTTCGGGCGCGGAACCATCAATCACCATGATATCAAGCGGATTGGCGCTGAACGGTTCGATGCGCGGGTCAACCTTGCCGATTTCGGACACCCACTGAAACTTGAGCGTGTCCATCGTGAATATCCACGCTGTAGGTGCCACGCCGGTCTGTCGGCGAATCGTCTCGCCCACTGCGGCGGCAAGCATCGTCTGAATAATGGTCTTGCCCGTGCCGGTCGGCAGCCAGTACGCAAAATGCGTTCGTCCCTCATGCACGTAAGAAAGGTAATCTTCGTGCACAATCTCGGCTTGCCAGTCGTCGGGTTTGTATTTCAAGTTATTCCACGCACTGTCGACGACTGGCAAGCCCGCAAAAGCGGTGAGATTATCCATCCGACTTCTCCGAAAAGAGAAGAATCAGGTCGCGCGCAGCCAGAAGCGTTACTGCCATACTGCGGTAATACCACGCCGTATTGTGCAAACCGAGGCGGTGATATGTGTTGGCAAGTTCGCCAAAAAAGCGACTCGCTTGTTTCAGTTCGTCCATACATCCTCCGATAAAGTAGATTTTTCTGCCTTTTGGCGGCAGACCACAAGCCCGCAAGCCGAAACCTGCGGGACTGTAGGTTTGACGCCAAGTTTTTCGATGCAATCCTATTTCTCTCTCTATAGTCAAGTTATTTTTCAGGGCGCATCGGGTGTCGCCGCTTCAACTTCTGCGGTGAAATACGGGTAGAAATCCATCTCGCTCACGCCGAGCGATGCGACGATGCCTTCGTACATCTGCTCTCGGATTTCGGCGATGAGTTCCATGTCCCACTCCATCTCGTGCCCAACCGCCGTTTCGATGATGCCGTGAATGGCATTGTCCACTTGGTCTTGGCGTTCCAACTGCTTGGCGGTCAGTTCATCGTCGGCAAGCGGACACGAACCATCGCCATTGTGAACGGCGAACAATGTGCCGCATTTGTTACAAAAGTTGGGATTGTCGTCCTCAACCGCCGGGTTGCCGTGCATCGGATTACTGCTCATGCGTCGTTTCCTCGCTTTTGTCGAGTTCGGCGTGCAAGTTCTCCAGCAGGCAGAACATTTCGTAGGAAAGCTGCCCGCAGTACGTGCACTTGCCATCGCCGTCGAAATCGTAACTGTGCATCCCGTTCGGAGATAACGCACAGTCCGCCATCACCTGTTGCACCGGCGTATCGGGAATGATATGCTTGCTCATTTCTTACCGCCCTTCGCCTTCGGCTTGGGACCGAACAGCCACATTGCAAGGAACAGGAAAAAGAAAATCAGTCCCGCCGCTTGACTCATTACTTCGTCGTTCATCTTGTATTGTGGTCAAGACCAAACACACCTTGCCGTCGCGCAGTTCGCGCGTCACGCGTAGCGGTGTGTACGGCTCGAATAGGTCGGCAAGCCAATCACCGCGCAAGCGGAGTTGGACCGCCTGTCGCGTGCCTGCCGAAGATTTCCAATAAAACGGCTGCGTCGTGACGACGCCTCTCTGTCGTGCCATAGAAATCCTCCGTTTTCAAGTTATTTCGTGACACCTGCAAGCCCTGCACTTATTTCGTGAGCAGGGTCGCGAGAACGGTAACGGCAATGCCGACTACGGCTGCCGCCGCGCCCGTCGCGCACACAATCGCGCCGAGCACGAGTTTGTTGTCAAGCATGGGAATTCTCCTTTCGCTAGATTTAGTCGTTTCGTGTCCTTTGACACGTTGGCGACCAATGAAAACGCCCGAGCATCTCAGGTTCGGGCGCTTTACATTCGGCGTCAACGCATCATGCACCCAACGCTTTCTGCAAAATTCCTTGCAAGCGGTCCAATTCGTCATCGGACAGGTCGAGTTCCTTTCCGATACGCAAGCGGTCCAATATATCGTAATTGAGAACCCACCGCGCAATTTCGCAAATCGTCGTGGCGTCGCTTTCGTCCATGTCCGAGAACGGCGCGGGCGTGTCGTTCGTGAGTTCGACGTATTCGCCGATGTAGCGGTCCAGCGCGACATAGCGCGGGACGTTGGCAATCACGACGCCGTAACACAGGTAATTCTGGTTCCCGTTCACGCCGTGCGTGTAGACGTACATGCGGGGATGGTTCTCCCGATACGCCAGAGCGTCATTGGCATTGTCGCCGATGGTGACTGCCTTGAATTCGGAGAGCAGGATAGAATTGCTCATCGGTTCACCGTCCCAGCGCCGCAAACAGCGGGCTCAGCGCGGGCGCGAGCACGAGATTTGCCACCAGCGTCGCCGCAATAATGACAATGGCGATAACGACAGTCACAATCGTCACATCTTCGATATGAGAGTCCATAGTTTTCCTTTCGGCTATTTGGCGTGTCCATGCGTGGAATGCGTTTGTTCCACCATTCACGCCAAATGCAAGCCCCGCAAGTCACCCTGCGGGGCTTGATATTCGGCGTCAATTGTGAATCCCTTCAGTCGGGCAGCCAGCGCACAATGCGGCGGGCGAGTTCGGTCGTATCGGCACGCACACTTGTATTCACCCGCGCCCGTCTCAGGGCGTCGATGAATTTATTGTGAATCCGCGTCCGAATCCATTCCACCTCGACGGGCGTGTAGCCGTGCGTATAATCGCCGCGTTCCTGTTGTTCGACGACCTCGATGTACAGGTGCGCCAATTGAATGACATCTGGCGGCAAATCCATAAAATTCACCTCCGCAATCGGAATAAGTTCGTCCATGCTCACCTCGTTTCTTTTGCCGTCACTTGGCGGCAAATGGGTATGCCCGAATCCAATCACTCGGGCGCACCACATTTTACGCCAATTGCGTATCTGCTTCGACGTTTTCCGTCTCTTCGTTGGGCGAATCATCCAGCACAATCGTCTCAGCGTACATCTTGGCGCGTTCCGCCGAATATGCGCCGCAACCCACGCAGGTCATTTCGCCCGCCTTGTAAAAATGGGCAAGCCCTTTGTTGGCGGAGCAGCCGCCGGTACGGGTCTGTTTGCGCGCCGCGATACGGGCGCGTTTGTCCTTTTTCATGCGTCACCTCTTTCTGCGCGTGTCGGATGCGCGCCCCCAAATTGTGGTATAATAACTCCTGATACGCTCTCCCCTGTTCGGGGACCTGCCCGCCGGTCAAGCGGGCAGCGCCCGGATATGCCGAGCGGGTTAGCGGGACTATCCCAATAGGTGTTATGCGCGATTCAAAATGAATTTTTGCATGTCCGCATATTTCTCGAACTCGTGTGTTCCAGTGACCCATTCGGATTGTGTAATGCTAACGCGATAAAACCACGCACCAGAACGGTAGTCCTTGGAGTGAGTAATGGTAAATGTTTTGCCGTTAGCGCAGAGTTTCCAAATTTTTTCGTCGTCTTTGCGCCAGATTGCCTGCATAGTGACCGATTGATTTTCCATTTCGATTTCTTTTCGTCTGCGGTTGGAAATTGGTCGGGCTTGGAACCGACCTGCCGCATCCCCTTGTTTTAGATTTGCGGCGGTTGAGCCATTCTCTAGGAATCCGCCATGCTCCATCGTTTCACCTGCGTCACGGTCGAGCCAGTTTCGGGCGTGCAGGGATATTTCCCCGAAAAGGAAATGGGTTTGTTTTAGGATTCCCGACTCGTGGGCACGCCATCTGGCGGAGAACGTTGGTCGCAATCTTGCCGTATCAACGGCAGAATCCCCTGTTCGGGCTGAACGGAGCCGAACTCGTAGGCGTTAGTTTACGCGGAGCAACGCCCTACACCCCTACGGCACACCATAGAAAATGTGCCGTTGTCCGCGCCGAAGGATTACGCCCTGTTCCCTTCGGAATCTACCCCGTCCTGCGACGTTTGTATTTCGGCACGCTGCCGGGCGTCGGGTTCGCGGACAACCACACACTTTCTATAGAAGATTCATCCAATCCGAAGCATCAGTTACTCTTGGGAACGGGCTAGGAATTCCTAGCCGCCCACCCAACTCTCGGTATCATACCGTTCCGAAAGCCAATCACACATCTTGACCATTTCATCCGACTCGCCGACACCTTCAACCAATTTTGCCCGAATCTCCGCAAAACTGTTGCCGCACGCAAGACCAAACCCAATGACGTGATACCACCCTTGAAAGTAAATCGGATGCGGAGTGATGCCGAATTCCGCGCATATCGCATTGTCAATCTCCGCCAATGGTTGGCGTTCAGTCTGACCTTTCGGAACAAGCGCAAAACAATGTGACATTTTTACCTCTCTCGAAGCGGGAATCTACCGCTCCCAAGAGGAACCGATGCGCCCAGATGTCATACACTATGCCCTGTCACCGAATCCGCCCATGTTTACCAGCCGATTTTAGGGGAAAACAAGCCCCTAACTTTCTTTGCGGACTTCCTGACCGTTTTCGTCGATGCCAAAGGTCTGGAATCCGTACTTGTTTTGAATCGCCGAGCGTCCGATGATGGAAGCAGCGCCCTCGCCGCCCTCCGCTTTCGGTTTGCCGCGTTTGAGCATCGTTTCCTTGTCCGCGCCGAACGCGCCTTTTTGGGCAAGCCAATTCAAACAAGCCGCCGAATCTTCGCGCGTGATTTGACCACCACCGAATTTCACAGTGAATTTGGTGTAATGCTTGCGTTCGCCACTTTCGCCGCCGTCGGTTTTCGCCACTTTCGCCGCTTTCGCGCGAATCGTCGGGCGATTGTTCGCGCCAATTTCGATGGCGAAATCTTCGTCTTGCAAGCCATTGGAACGGGCGAATTTCGCCGCCCATGCCTTCATGCCGTCAAGCCGCACTTTGACATCGGGGACGCTCGGAATCTCGAAAGCGTGCACGAGATTTCCGTCAACTTCGCCGACCGCGTGGCGCATCCCTTTTGCCCATTGCTTGATTTTTGCAACATCGCCGATGAACGTAAATCCGCCATCATCTTCGAGTTTCAAGGCGGAGAAATCGCCGTCCTTCGCGGAGTGAATCTTTGCAAATGCTGCGAACATGACGGAGTGAACTTCTTCTCCGAGTTTCGCGTATTCGCCCGATTCGCCCAGCAACTTGGCAACTTCAGCGATTTTGTCACCCAAAACTGCCTTTTGCGTCTTGGCAATCCCGCCCGAGAGAGTCAAGAGCTGCGCGGCGATGAATTTATCCGCCGATTCGCCCGTGAATCCCGCCGCCGTCGCTGCCATTTGCAGAGATGCAAGCATAGCCGCGCCAACGTTTGGGTCAAGATTGTATTCCGTGCCGTTGTATTCGTATGCCATAACTGTTACCTACCTTTGAGTGAATCAACGGATTCGGTAACAGGGCATAGGGTATGACATCTGCTATTTGCCGCATGTAAAATCGTCAGTTATGCGGTCTATTTACTAGCATACTCACTACAAGTACGCCGCGCGCTTGTGTGCGACAAGCGCGATAAACGCAACAAAGCGCGGAGCATAAAAGACAAAAAACAAGCAAAAAACACTTGTTTTGTTTCAGCCATGCCCGCGCTTTGTTATGTAGCATACATTCAATCGCGCCGCGTCTCATGTCTGAACTATGCCAACTGTAAGCATTGTTTTGCCTACAGATGCCCGCACCGATGCAAACTAGTCCTTGTAACACTGTTCGCTTGTGCCATGTGGCATCCGCGCCTTTATCCGTGCTACTGACCTCTTAAACTTGCATTTGTGCGGCGTCCTCTCAGAGTGATACCGCGTATCCCGCGCTTGAAATGTATTCAGTTGACCTTGCGATACAAACCCTACGCTATGCGCGCACCTGTTGTATCGCTTTCCCTAGTATTGCCTACCTCTTCGGCTAGGTTATTCCTGTGTGTTCTCACACTGCTAGGGGGTGACTCTGGTTTAAGTATGTTTTATCTTGACGATTTTTTGTTTCCTCTCAAACCTTCGTGCATAAGATACCATCCCCCCACGTTCGAGAGTGCCGGCGAGCAAAAGAGGTGAAACGAGCGAGGTAGACACCGAATAAATATCACGATTTTCGCGCGAAACGTTTTCCACATGTTTTTCCGTTCTTGCGCTGGTTTTCTGTCGGAAATGGGCGCCATTTACGGTAATTGGGCTGAATTCCCACAAAAAAGAAGAAATGCGGTGAGATGTTATCCCCAGGAGAGTAAAATAAAAAAGACCGCTAAATCAGCGGTCTTTTGTAGAGAGTGTTATGAATTTTCAGGGCAGTGTTGGTTCATCGGGAAACAGGTGTTTCTCGAAAAAACCGATATTTTGGTTATAGCCAAGATCGTCGAATGGGATAAAGTCGCCATTTGGTGATTCGGCGTCGGGTCCGGTGAATAGGATGCCTTCTTTACCGTCTTTGGTGAAGATTTGCCCATATTCCGGGGATTCTTCACAGTATTGGATGGCAAGTTGTTTTGTGGTCATGGTTGATTATGTTTCCTTTGGCAGTTATCGCAAGCCGGTTCGTTGCCACGGACGCCGTACCAGCGCGTAGCGGGTTGTTGGCAGTTGGTGCACAGGACGGGACCTTTTTTACGAGTGCAGTGGTGCTCTTTTTGGCAGCTGAGATGCACGTAGCAAAAACAGGGCAGCGGGTGATTGACCGGCGTATTGCAGACGAGGCAGAGTTCTCCATCCCACAGCATTAGCGGGCTCCTTTCAGTTTCAGCGTAAAGCCGCGCAGAAATTTTTCTGGACGTGGTAGGTTTGGGTTATTTTTGGCATACTCGTCGAGATCGGGACTGCGTGACGACCAATATTCGTATGCGATATAGTGCTCGGTTTCGGCAATTTGTGAGCCGATGCTGAAGCCGAAATCGTCCCATGACCAATCAAAGCATTCTTTCATACCTGAGGTTTGAGTGATGCTCTGTGACAGTTCGACGGCTTCGTTATCAATAGATTGTTTTTCTGCGAGCGCTTGCTGATTGCGTTCTTTGCGCCGGGCTACGGCAGCGTCACAGATGGAGGTATCCAGATGGAACACGTGCCAGCCGGGAGTCGTTATAAAGTCGTCGTTGTCGTCGAGCCAGTCTTGGTCAATATATTCGAGACGCCCTTGCTGAGGTGGCACTGTCTCGCCGCAGAGGGAGCAGTCTTGAGCGAATTTATTGGTTTTTCCCATATTCGTTACTCCTTGTAAGTAATAACACCATTCTCTCTCTATAGTCACTGTGGAAATTAGGTCGCATCGGTGAAAAGCCGAAAACTACTTCGTGCGTCGGCTATAGTGGGTTGACTATAGATAGAGAGGGGATTGACGGAATAGAATGAGGCGTTACAATAGGAGAAAAATGCAGGTATCTCGCTCCGGGGACGCCCGGCACGTTAGACCACGCGCTTTGGACTGCGTGAAAGATGCCCTAGATGTAGTCTTTAGCGTAAAAGATGTGAGGCAATGAGCATCCATTGGCTTATAGAGTGGTTCGGGGGGATGGCTGCGAAGCGTAGGCGTGCAGCAGCGAGACACCTGCATTTTTGTTGAGAGGAGCGGGACGTGAGTTTAGCGAGATTTGGGCAAGCGGATTGGGATGGAGTGGCGATGCGGCTGGCGGCGGGAGAAGGGGGTTTCCGGTCCAGGAGTGATTTGGCGGCGTGGTTGGTGCAGCCCGGGAATGTGGAGAAGTTGGATGAGAGGTATGGAGCGGAAAAGTGGGGGTTGGGAGAGGCGTTGACGATGGCGACCGGAGGGGGCGGTAGGCGGGCGAAAAAGAAATTGGAAAAAGCGGAAATGGTGGAGATGAGGAATGGGATAGAGACGGTGGAAGGGGGAAAAGTTCCGCTGCGTGGAGATTTTGCGGCGCGGATTGAGGCGCGGGTTGCGAAATATGAGAGCGGGTTTGAGGGGATTACGCCGAATGATTTGGCGATGATCCAGAGTATGGCGAGCACGGAGATTTCGATTGAAGAATTGAATGTGCTGTTGCAGGGTGAGTATTTGGCGGAGAATCCGAATGCCGACCGGATACAGAAATTGGCGGCGGCGCTGGCGAATCAGAACAAGAATTTGGTTGATATTCAGGTGAGGCTTGGGATTGACAAGGCGACGCGAGACAAGGCAAAGGAAAGCGATTCGGATGTCGAGCAGGTATTTGGCATCATCGACGAGGCGGCGGAGTACATGAAGAGGCACTCGATGGTGGTGATGCACTGCGGCATTATGATTGGCAGGTATGTGACGGATTTCGAGGAATTTTCGGCGCTGCTGCGAACCCGGTGTCCCCGGTGCGGGCAAGAGTTCGAGACGGTAAAAGTGCCGGATGCCGAGGATTTACGGGCGTTGGAGCCGGAGCACGTGGCGCCGGAAGAGGCGAAATATCTCACGCGGTGGAGGGAAGAAGAATAATGGAATGTATCGGAGTTGTTTACGATTTTGAAGGGAATTTTCACAGAATATTTAGTGAAAATGACAATGTTGTTCTGCTTTTGAATGACCCGAAACCATGGGACGAGGAATTATTACCGGAATGTGTAACGATGGGTATGGTCGATGGACGGGGAAGATGCTTTGATTTAATCGTTAATGGGGTATTGATTTGCAGAAGCGTTGACTGCTGTATATTGGAAGGAAGAAAGTACGAGGAAATTCCACACATATTTTTGGAGGAAGAATGAGCGTGCTGTACGAGCGAATCGAGAACGGCAAGATTCGGGTCTATCCCGAGAATATGCCGGTGAATGAGGATGTGCGGAAAATGTTTTTTCCGAAAAGCGTATTCGTCGAAAAAGATGGTTTCTGGGAATGTGTCGAGTGCGAGGCTATCGAGTGGGCGGTGTTCCTGAATGGAATGAGGAACATTGGCGAGGCGGGCGGAGACATGGACACGGCAATCTATTTTCTGGCGGCGCTGAATCTGTTTGTCGATTGGTACAGAGGCGTAGAGGTTAAAACGGGAGAGATGCAGGCGTGAAAGCCAAGCGTGAACTGACCGAGAACCAGAAATTATTTTACTGCATGTTGACCATGCAGACCTCATTTTTGCGGCATTTCTGGAAAGCGGATCTAACACTCCCTCCGTCGACGCGACAAAAGACATTTTGGAATGACGAGAGCGACCGGGTCCTGTTGTGCACCGCAAGGAAAACAGGAAAAACTATAGACGGAGAGGGACAAGTAATTCGCTTTGGCATCAATCACCGGGTCAACGGCGGAGGGATTGAGGAGGCGATGCTGACCACGCCCGGGGAGAATCAGATTGCGCCAATTTGGGACCGAGTAATTAACCGCATTGACAATAATCCACTGTTTCGGATGTTGTGCCGGGCGCATCCAAAGAATGAGGGGAAAATCGAATTCTGGTCGGGCGTCGTGTGGTATTTTCGCATTGACGGTTCGAGCGGCACGGATGCCAACATGATTGGCTTGCGCTGTAAAAAGATTATCGGCGACGAGCAGGCATTGACAGTGAGAGTGTGCCACAATTCCCGAAAGCAATCGGCGCTACCGGATTGCAAATGGAGATATGCGGGTGTGCCGAATGGAGTGAGACATACGGTCTTTTGGGAATTGGACCAGACACGGGCGGGCGCGGATTGGTCGAGGCACAAGTTCTCGACGTTCGTCAATCCGCTGTATTGGAAAAAGAAGGCGATGGACGCGCTCAAGGCGGATTATGGTGAGGGCAGTCAGGATTACGTGACACAGGTGATGGGCGTGTGGGGCGAAGAAGTGTTCTCGTCCTTTCCGCCGGGCAGTATTGCGGTCGACGAAGCCCTGCCCTATACGACGAGCAAGTTGACCTCGCAGGATATTTTACCGGACATGCTGCCGCTCAACCGCACGATTCTGTTCAACCGGTTGAAGGTGCCGAGATTGAATGTGGCGCAGTATGCGATCGGCATGGACTATGGTTTCCTGCAAGACCCGACGGAAGTGGTTGTTGCGTATCGCAAAGAAAACGGCAGCGCGGATTGGTTTACGGCAGCGCGGATTGAATTAGTCGGCTGCAATCCGAAGGCGCAGTCACAGTTTTTGAATTTGTTGGTCGAAGGACTCGGGCACCGGATGGTCGAGAGCGTGTGCCTGGACCAGGCAAGCGGCGGCTTGGCGGTCGCCATGGATTTGCTGAACGACCCGTATCTTGGGCAGTGGTGGCAGGCGCGGCTGATGGATTATGCAGCAGGCAGCAGTATCGAGGTCGAAGTCATCCTAGAGGATACCAAAGCGGCGCTCGAAGAAGAAGGTGTCGTCGTGCACCAGCAGAAAAAGAAGGTCGGGCGCAAACAGTACGCGACGGAACTGTTGCAGTTTTCGCTCATCAATGCCAAGCATGACCTGCCGAATACGGCGCTGCGGTTGTGGCTTGCCAAAGATGCCGAGATGATACAGGAGCTGATTGACACGCGCGAGAAAAAGACGCCCGCCGGTAGAGTGGTGTACGTGTCGCGGATGGACAGCGGCAACCGCGCGATTGACCATATTACCGACAGTTTGCGGTGTTTGGTTTTGGCGTGTCAGGCAGCACAGCAGCGCAGCATGGAAGAGACCGGCGATGAAGTTGAATACGTGGAAATGGATTTGTTTGGTTTCGGGCGCGAAAGTGCGCCGAAAGAGAGAGACGTGCTTGGTTCGGCATGGAAACAGGCTGGCTTTTAATTAAAAGCCAGCCTGTTTTATTTTACGGAATCTCGTGCGACAGAATCGTTTTCAGTGCAAAATTATAGCGGTAGCAGACCACTTTGACGCCGTGCTCGCGCACGTAGCGCATTTGCGCTTTCGTGCCCTTTGAGACACCATCCCAAATCGAGGTGCATTTATCGCATTGGTGAGACATGAAGCGATTGCGTTCCAACGGACCGAATGGGTGATCCACATTCTGACCGTATAGCGTGCGGTGACGTACCAAATTATCCCATCCGTGCACGACGATATTGCTGTATTTCGCGTCATTGGCGGCTTGAATAACTGCTTCGTCGACGCCCCAGTCATCGCCGACGACAATGTGCTCGTCCCGGCGAATGGCTTCTTTTGCCAAATCATACGCCATAGAAAGCAACAATTCGTTTTTAGTGTGGCTACCCGTAAAGAGATGTCGAATCATCAATGCGTCCTTTCTTTGAATGCAGTACCATTTCTCTCTCTATAGTCAATTCAAAAAACAGGGCGCATCGGTTATTATGCCGATAATAGTTCGAAATATTCCGAAACACATCATGGTTGAATTTCACCATTGATGTATTTCACGTTTTTGGTCGAAGTCCACATTCCGTTCGGAAGCCTAACGGTGCATCCGGTATAAAAGTTCCAATTGTACTGCGCATTTGCGCCGGATAATTCCTGATAGTGTTCACACGCTGGTTTTTCTACCAGAAACAAAAACGCGAGTACAACCATAAATATTGAAACGGCGATAATAACTACGGCGGCAAAAATCGACGCGAAAAATTTTATGTCATTCATTTTCTACCTACACTTTGTACAAGACGTATTTCCGGGTTCGATATGCCATCCACGACTCGTCAGATAACGCATAAATTCGGAATACGCCAGTTTCTCGACGTATCTGTAATTTTCTACGTTGAATACCGAAACTATCTCGATAGGGAATGGATTCCCTGTCTGCATATTCGCGACGCGCTTATGCACGGACGTTTTGGTAATACCAATCTTATAGTGTTCATTGCACCGCAGCACATATAGATACGGCATATCATTTCTCGGCTTTTTCGGTATTTGCTTTTTCGGCGTAAAGTGCACAATCCGGGTTAAAACACCAATCGTAATACACAAACCAACCGCATTCAACGCAGCGACTGGCTCCCTCAATATCCATTCGCAGATGCGGAATTCCGTCGATTATCTTTGCGTGGACTTTTACCGGAATTCCGCTTTTGACAAGATTACGGGACGCTTCTTGAAAGATTTGAAGGAGAATCGCCTTTGTCTTTAGATTTTCTCGGCTTTCGATTTCCTTTTCCCGGACGCGGGAAGGCGCGCTCAAGCCATTCCCGGTCTGTGGCAAGCCTACCGCCGGGCTTGTATTCTCGGCTTTTGCCACTGCCGCGCCGCCAATCGTAACGGACGCCCCTGTATCTTCCTCGGTATTTACCGGAACCGCTACCGCCGAGTTCCCAACGCCAGCCGGTTGATTCGATTTCTCGGCTTGTGGTATCTTCATTTCCGATATTTGATCCGTCGATAAATTCATCATCCGATTCTCCGTCCCATTGACCGAAATCTTTCTCGGTATTTGATATTTTCTCGGCTTTGTTGCCCGTCGGCAAAACAAGAGGCGGCTTTTGTTCCGCCTCTTGTGTCATTTGTGGCACGACGGGCGCTATGCGTTTGGGCGGACTTGGTAGCGTGCCTTTGCATAAATGCGTCCCTGGGCTTCGCGCGCGCTCATCCGCGCAATCACTTCGGGCGGATACCCGAGCCCGCGCAGCGCAGATTTTTGTTCCAGGCTGAGACCCACGTCGGTAACGCGTTCACCCTCGGCGCCCATCACGCGATACTGCGGCACACTGCCCTTCCGGACCGGTTCCGGTGTATTCGGCTTTGTGCCGACAAAGGAAAGCCCGCCATTCACATAGTCGGTGAACAACACCCACACGACGAGCACGACCGATACGAGCATCATCAAAGGGAAAGAGAACCATGCCCAATTTTCGATTTGGAGCGTATCAACCTTGCTCGCGTAGACATACCCTCCCAAAATCTGGATGACCGACGTGACGCCGATAAAGACCCACGCCGATTTGAAGGCAAGGCTCTTGGTCTTGTCGTCGTTGGCGAACATTGCGTAACCAATCATCACGAAAATCATAAAATCGTTCAGGATTGCCATGCCGAGCGCAATCGCTTCTCCGGCGAGCGGCACAACGGCATGATACGTCCCGATGGCATTTCCGACCACGCACAGAAACGCGGCAAGCAGCTCCGCAATCTGGTGTTTGGTCTGCATTTCCTTTTTGGGAAACAACTGCCGATACGCGTAGGCGGTGACAAACGTAGCGATAATGAGCGCCACGTAGAGCACCCAAATCGAGCCAAAGAGCAGTGTGCGGACGCGTTCGTCAATGGTCTCGAACAGATTGAATTTGTTCATCGCGTAATCGACGGCGACAAAGAGCACGCCGAAACCAATGACGAGAAAATCAAAGAACGCCACGACAATCGAAAAGTCGCGCTGCGGTCCGGTGAATTCGAGCGCCGGATTTTTCTGCTTGCTATCGGCAAATTTCTTGACGAATTCGACGACGATGCGCGTCCAGAGATACATCGTATAGCCGGTCACACAGTACGCGGCGACGGCATTAAGCGTCGGAATCCAGTCTTTTGTAAAATAGCCGATGACGTTCGATACGCTCGTCACGACCATCGCGACGAAGGCGAGCACCAGAATCAGCGCCCCGAATTTAACAAAACCGAAAACATGTTTGTCCACGTAGGATCTCCTCGTGAGGTCGCGCAGCGCAAGCCATGCGTGATACAATGACCCATGCGGCGCAGGATACCGAAACTATCTTGCGTTGTCGGACCGGGCTGACTCTTCCCGTCGGCTCGGTCTCCCTTTTTGGAGCAGGCGCTTGATCGCGCGCAGCTCGCTCATTACTTTCTCGAACATAGACTTTTGACGGATGGCATCTTTGACAAATTCCGTTTTGTTGTGCGCCGCGTTAAGCGCCTCAATCACGTCCGCGTCTTTTTCGTTGTCCAGCCGCATCCGAAAATCTGCCATTGGTAGTTTGTCTCCGTCAACTGCAAGGCTTGCAGTAAGCGTGCGTGTGTCTCACAGTCACACGCACTATAACACAGATGCGGAAGCATGTCAATCGGTTTCATCAAGTCAATCCGTCGGTGTATTGACATCATGCGCGGCACGCCGTATAATGCACGGTGAAAGGCATCTCCCAATTTATGCCGCGAAAAACCGCCAAGCCCGTCGAGCGCGACGAAAACATTTCGGTCGTGCTCGATTACCCCAATACGCACGCGGTCTCGAACCTGCTGCACATTCTGGCAGCCGGTGACGGGATGACACTCTCGACGCTGCCCAAGAAAATACCGGACGCGCAGATGACCGTCGGCATGATTGCCAACAGCGTGCAAGCCGCCGTCGAACAGGCATTACGCGAGAACGCGGCACAGCCGCCGCCGTCCGACATTCTTGCCATGATGCGCCTCTCCGAGTATTTTTACAAACTCGAAGGCGACGTCGCCATGACGATTGATGTGCCGTGGGAAATCATCGGCGGACCCATCCAGATTACGGCGCAGGACAAGGGCGCGGAGAAAGTTTGGAACGAACTGTGGCGGCAGTATGACGACGAGACCGGCTTACCAATCATCGACATCGACGACTTGAACGAGTCGTGCTATCTGGATGTCGAAATCAACGGGCAGTGGTTTCCGCTCGAAGTTTGGGATGAAGGAAATCTCGACGGGATTGCTCTCGTCGAACCGCAATCGATTTGGCTCGGGCGCTCCATTTCGTCGAATGACATTCGCTCTCCGTCCGATCTGCCGAAAGAGAAATTGGAATCGCTGCGTCATAAAATCGGTTACGGCTACCGCGGCGGCGATTTGAACATACAGGCGCTGCCGGGCTCCGGGATTCCGATTGATTCCTCCGACATCTATCCGGTGTTTGACAAAAAACGTCCCTATCAACGCTATGCCGTGCCGCACATGACGCGCGCGAGCCGCAACATCTTGCATCGTCAGATTTTGGAAGAATACCGGCGCGGCACAATGGAAGCCTATCTTTCGCAGATATGGCTATTCACCATCGGCAGCGACAAGTTGCCCGCCACGCCGACGGTGCTCAACGCGTTTGCGCGCAAGGTGCAGAATGCGGTCAAAAATCGTTTTGGTGCCATCATTGCCAATCACACCGCTGAAGGAAAGGTACTGGTTCCAAACACGCTTGATTCGCTGCTCGGGCACGAAGCGTTCACCGATTTAACGCAGAGCATTTTGCGCGATTTGGGATTCAACCTGTGGCTGTTGTCGGGTGAACCGCCGGGAGGACGTTCCGCCTCGACGATTGCGGATACGGCATTGCAGTTTGCCATTGCGCGTTGGAAACACCGCACACGTAAATTCATACGGTGGTGTGAATACATGTCGCGCAAGTATAGCAAGCGCGGCGATGCGGCACTGCTTAAAGAGTCAGCGCGTCCGACCTTTACGCCGGATGCCATTACGCTGGAACAGGCGATGGCGATTAAAGAAAAAGTCATGCCCTATTTCATGGCAGGCTTACTCGACCCGCAGCAAGCTCTCAAAGCTGGCGGCTTTGATTACAACCAAGTCGTGACCAACAAACAGGCGCACGAAAAGAATGCCGATTTGTTTGGTCCGCCGCCGATTTACAATCAATTGGCAACCGATTCAGGCGGCGAACAAACCAGTCAGACGACCGGAAACCCAAAGCAGACCGGCAAGCAGGGCGGAATAAAATCGAACGCGCCATCTCCAAAGAACGCACTGAAGGCGTCACTGCTTGTCGAAGGGCAGGGCGATACGTTCCGTCGTGAAATTGACGCGGCACTGGAAACCCATAAGGGCAATAATGACGAATTCTTCGCCTGGCTGCGCGTGGCGCTTACGGCAGCGATGGTCAAAGCCTTTGAGGACGGTTTCATTCAATTCGGCGGCTTGTCCGAAGAGCCGAATTACGACGTCCTACGAAGTGCGCCGCAGGGGATGGATTTCCAGAACGCGCGCCTGAGTGATTTTTCGCTATCGGCGAACGGTTCTGCGCCGTCGCGCAGTCGCGCGCTGCTGTATGCCGGGGCGGTACATTACGCGTACACGCTCGGCGTGCAGCAAGCAATGGCGACGCATGGCGCGACGCATTGGCAGAGAATCCTGCATCCCGAATTGAGTATTACGGGACCCTGCGCGGAATGTCAAGCCGATTCCATGGTCCTGCACGCAATGGACGAGATGTTCATGTCGCTGCATCCGGGAGACGTATGCACGTCCCAAGCCGTCCAATACCATTGGAGCAACGGGGCAACCCATGAAGTTCGTTTACCCGATTTTGTCAATAAACTCACGCGCTGATGCACCCTACAACAATGACTCTCACCGACCTGTTGCTTTTAGCGTTGTCGGCGCAGCTCAACGCGCGGCGCGGCGAATTGGACCGCTTGCAATTCGGCGACATCAAAATTGAAATCGAGCTCAAGGACAATGCGCCGACGTTACTGCGCGTGATGGTCGAAGAAAAGATGACCAAAGCGGCGATTTTGGCGCAGTGTGCGGCGCTGCTGACATCGAATTAAATGATTGACATTCATCCGGTAGCGTTATAAAATAGCGTTAATTCAATCTGTGTACTGCCTTACGTGAACACACGGCGGCAGCTCGTTAACGAGCTGCCGCTTTTTTATTTACCCGCAAAGGGGGTTCGTATGAATGTGTCTGAACAAATTGCCGCCATTTTTGCTCCCAACAAAAACGGCGTGCAGGCAAGCGCCGATGGCGCAAACACCACCCTCCACGCGGCGGCATTCGTCTCCGCCGTTTTGCATCTCAACAACGAGTTAAAACCCAACAGCGTCTCGGCATCGCTGCGCGCCAAAGCGGACGAATTGTACGCGCTCGCCGCGCTGGTCGAAGCCGCCGAAAAGGAAATGGCGCAAAACGACGAGAAGAAGGAAGAGGAAGAGGACGCGGAACAAGAACCGGCGAAAGGAGAATGACATGAACGAATTTGTCCTTCTCGAAATTACCCGAAGCGAACTGCCGGAGAGTATGCAGACCGTTCTTGGGTCTGCCGATTCCGGGCGTCTTTTGAAATTCCAGAACGCCGTGCTTGCGCGTGCTGAAATCAATCGCAACGGCGACGAACTGACCGAGACCGGTTTGCAGGAAGTGGCGGCAACTCTGCCGCATACCGCCATCGACATCGAACACAAGCATCGCGACGTGTGCGGCTATTACATTGACGCGCGTGTGGTGCCCGATCCGACGCTCGACAACATTCCCACGCTCTATACCGACGGTTTCATTTTTGCCGACCGGTATCCCGAAATCGCCGACGGCATTCGAAGCACGCCGCCGCGCTATAAACAGTCCATCGAAGCCGTTGCGTCCGAGTGTGAGTGCAGCATTTGCGGTAACGTCTTTGCGCGCGAGAGCCAGTACTGCAATCATCTGCGCGCCAAGCGAGAGAGCGGAGCAGTCCGCAAATTGCGCGGCATGAAAGCGCGCGGCGGAGCCGTGACGACCAATCCGGCGGGTACAAATACTGTTTTCAACGAAATCGCCATGGTCGCGTCACTCGAACAAGACGAAGCAAAAGCCACCGAGCCCGACACCAAAACGGTTCTAAAAACTCTTTTGCAATCTTCGGTCGCCAAGCCCGAACAATTTGACTTGTCGGCGGCAGCGCAGCGAGTCATCGCGGCAATCAATTCCGATTTGATTGCGCTGAATCCGACCGGGCAAGTTACCCTCATGTCGCCGGTGTTGTATCCGTTCTACTACATTCCGCCAACCCAGAACACAGCTGCGCCTGAAAAGCCGAATACGGAAGCGACGAACAAATTGCAGTCGGAACTCGTTTCGGCGCAAGCAAAACTCGACGCCCAAGCAAAACAAATTGAAGAGCTCGCAGGGAAAGTCAACGCATTGGAGGCACGCGGACAAGAGACCGAAAAGCCCAAGTTTCAGAAAGCACGCTTGGGTGTAGCGGGAATTGTCCTGGAAAGCAAGCAAGAGGAAACGTCCCAATTCCGGGTCGTTCCCAAGTAAAACCTTCGTTTGAAGGGGGTGCAAAATGGCTGACAATGTCGGCTTTTTCCAAATCCTTAACCCGGACCAACAAGATTGGGACGGGCGCTATACGGCAAAGGATGCCAGCGAACTCCGCAACGGCATTCTTGCCAAAATCGCTTCCGGCGACGAACTTGACGCCTGTGGCGCGGGCGATACGCCAAGCGGTTTCGTCGTCAACAGCCGCTTTTTGGTCTACTCGCCGACGACCGTGTATGCGGCGGCGGGCGAACCGGTAACTTTGGTTCGCGGATCAAATGTGCGCTTCGAAGCGGATGTGTATTCGTTCGCGGCTGGCGCGCTGCCGGTATTCGGCGACAACCTCTATACCGGCGCTTCCGGCTTGATTGCGGTCAACTCCGGTGCGGCGGCTGCCTTTATCGGCAAGTGCATTGGCACGTCTGACGTGCGTGAATCACCCAACACGACAAAGAACACGGTGATTTGCGAAGCCAAGTTCACGTTCTAAGGAGAGATGTGACATGGAACTCAATTTCTCGAATCTCGTTGTCGCATCGCGCGGGCGCAAAGCCTTTCCGAACGTGACCGATGCGGCACAGGCAGGTCTAATTTTGGCGGGACAAGACGGGACAAATCTCGTCGAGGGTTCCGCTCAGTATGGCACGACCATCGACAGCATTCAGGCGATGATGCGCGAAATCGGCAACACGCAAGATGTCGACATGCACACGGCGCTTGGTGCGGCAGTCCGCGAGCCGATTCGCACGTTGGCGCGCTATAAAGCGTGGACGCAAATCTTTTTCGCGGAAGACCCGCGCGGTCCGGCGGACGACAACCGCATCCCGGTCGATCAACCCATCGGCAAGGCATACGCCACGTCGCCGGAAGGTCGCCCGCAGTTGGTTCGTCTCGGCGCGCAGCAGTGGGTTCGTCCGACGTTCTCGATGCTCTCGACCGGCTTGGAAGTGCCGTGGGGCATCTTGAAAACGGCGGGCTGGGCGGTGCTCTCTCGCCGCATGGAAGAGTCTTCGGATGACCTCGCGCGCAAGATGGATACCAAAGCGAAAACCGCGTTGGTTGCCGCTTTGTTGGCGGGACAGACCGTGTCCTCGTCCGGTTCGCTGTTGAAATCGGCGGTAGATTACGTCATCAAACAGTCAACGATGCAGGGTTTTCCGGTTGTGCAAGCCGCCATCAACACGGCGCGCATGATGGACATGACCGGTTGGACGAATGGTTCGACCTCGGCGCTCCCCTATATTTGGGGACCCGACAAGGGCGATGAATTGTTCCGCAACCTGTTCGCGCAGGGCTACGGTAACATCAATTGGTTCTTGTCGCACAGCGTCCCGTATACCGAAGTGTGGTTGTCGGGCGCTCCGGCGGAAGTCGGCTATCACCAGACGCACGGTGCGCCGCAAAGCGCAAGTCAGGTGGATGTGATGCGGATGGTCGACCAACACATCACGTATCAAGATGATGCGTGGTACGTAGGCAACGCCTACAACGTCTGGAAAATCGAAATCACGTAGAAAACGTGAAAGGAGAAGTGAAAAGGTGGCAAAAAGGCAAGTAGGAAAAATCCGTTTCGGACTGAAAGAGTTGGATGCGCTGACCGAGAGCGAACTCAAAGGTTTGCGCGTCCGCAATGTCAGCCCGAACGCAGTGGCAATCGACGGCAAACGTGAGGGGGCGGGAGAAATTGTGCTCGCCCCCCACGAAGAAACCATCGTCGGCGCGGCACTCTGGCGCGGCGCGCGCTTTTTCCGCGAAGCCGTGAACGCAGGGAAATTGTATATCGATCCGGCGGATGTGTACGACACGCCAAGGCAGCTGCCCAATCTCGATGCTGCACCGGAGCCGACCGAAACAACCTACGATAAAAATTATGCCTGGCACATCTTGAGCACGGCGGATGAAGCCGAAGCCCTGGAGATGGTGCACGAACAGTCCTTTAACGAAGATGGCACGCTCAACGTGCGTTTTATGAAAGGGCGCAAGCAGAAAATTCTCAAGGTTGTGGCGTGGGCAGAGCCGCAGATGCAGAACCGCAAGCGAATTCTGGAAAGCACGCGCGAAGAGCTCGGAAAGATTCGTGACCTGTAATGTATGACTTGTGTGTGGACGGAGTTTTTGCGTTTTATCAGCGGCGCCCGGGAACAAAAAAACTCGTGCGACGTGAACCGCTCGTCGGTATTGTCGACGGCGTGAACACAATTTTCCTGACCTCGCACAAGCCGTTTCTGTACGATACGTTGGCAGTGTACACGGCGAGCCCGTTTATACCGGCGTCCGTTTACAGCGCCGATGCCGATGGCGGAGTGATTCGTCTCGCGCTCGCTCCGGCGGGACAGGCAGTTGCCGATTATACGGCGGTGCCGCTTACGAACCGCCAAATCATTTATTTCGCCTGGGCTGGCTTTGACTTGATGCAATCGCTTTGGTCGAGAGACTTGCGGCTGAGCAGTGACGCAAATGCGTACAGTGCCGCAAGCGCGGACGACACGCACATATACATCTGTTCCGTAACAGACAATGTGCCAACCGACCCGGTAGCAGGGAGTCTGACGTTTTCGACCTCGACGCGCCAAAAGGCGCTGCTGGCGCGGTGTATCGAATTTGCGTTTCTGGATGCCGCTATGCAGGATGCGGCATTATCGGATGTGGCAGTGCGCGAACGTTTCGGCGGTATCGCCATCGATCCGACCCGGCGCACGAAAAATCTGGTCGACGCCAAAGCCGCGCAGTGGGAAGATTTACTGCGCGCGTTGTATGCCGCACAAGACGAGGCGTATGGCGATAACGGTGACCAGTATGTTGTCGATATTGACGTGCCGCACACGCGCGACTATGAGTGGAATTGGCAGTGGCAGTACGGGAACAATCTTTTGTTTCCGCTCGGCTCGAATGTGAATTCCTGATGCTCGATTTTTTCACCGCCAAGACCAACGCGCATTTGGAGAACTGGCGCTTACTTGGCACACCGCGCGTGTATGCGTATCTGCCAAAGGAATCCGAATGCACGTATCCGGGTTGCGGGTGGGATTCGTTCTCACAAAGCGGCAAATTGACCGGCTGTCCGCAGTGTCGTGGGCTCGGCAAGCAGTTTCATTGGGAAGTCACCGTGCTGCGCGCGCGTGTGGTGTGGGGTAACGCCAATCTAAATTATTTGCAGCCGTCTCCGGGCGCTGAAATCGGAGACGTGTATTTGGGCATTACGCGGGACGATGCCGAAAAGATAGAACAGTTAATCGGCTTGCAACGGTCATACCTATTGGTCGACGGCAAAAAAGTGCGACCCAACAATACCGCGCCGAATATCGTTCCGGGGATAGGGGAGGGCATTCTTGTTACCTGTAATCTCTACACCGATCCATCCGACGGATAGTCTGGTTGAGTCGGTCGTACAGTACGAACAATTTTTCAAGCACGTGCGCTTATTGGAACGTGGGACCGCGCGGCGCATTATGAATGCGGTTGATCTGGCAGTCAGTCCCGGACCGCAGCGCGACACCTTACGCAAGGAAATTCTGGACGCGTTGGCGGAATCGCGGCGCGACATGCTCAAATGGGTACAGTCCGCATCGAACGTGACGGAGAACCGCTCGAACGACTCGTCGAGCGACTGAGCGACCCGGGCGCGCTGTTGGCGCAAATCGGACAAGACCTTTCGGCACTTTTACAAGCGAATCTTTCGCCCGGACACGGACAAGATACGGGCTTGATGAAATCGGCATTCGCCGACTATGAAATCTATCCGGTAGACGGTGGAATGGCAGTAGGAATCGGCGATGCGAGTGTGCTGACCGATTGGAGCGCCAAGGCTCCCGGTGGCACGATTGCTGCCTTTGTGCGCTGGCTGCGCGAGCAAAATGCTCAAAACGTGCAGCGGCGTCAAAAGGTGATGGACGCCAAGCGTGCCGTGCGTGAAGCAAAACGCGCCGCCATGGAGCGAGTGCACGCCAAATGGGATGCTATCAAGGCGGGCAGGCGGAAACAGCAGGCAGAATTCCAAGAATACTTGCAGATTTTCGCCGGGCGCGAAGTAAGCAGCGAACGACTCAAGTATCTTGAACAATCGGTTTCACGCCTGACGCGCGGGCGTAGAAGTTTTGCCTCTCTTCGCAGTAAGGCGCTGGAATACGGCATCCGCAGTCTTAAACTCTCGCCCAAGCGATTGGTTGATTATTACAAGAGCGTGCACGAACAGTTGGCGTCATCGCGCGAAACGAATGCCGCGCAGGGATTACAAAGTCGCCTCGAACGCGCACGGCGCGGGATTCGATACAAGCAGCAGCGCGCCGAAATGAGAGAACGCGGCGCAGCCAAGAGACTGCGCGCCGAGCAAAGAGCCTTCGCCAAAGCGCAAAGGATTGCACAGAAACCGATTTATTCGTCGATGAAAGCGTGGTCGAAAGCCGTAAAATCGCATCTGTCGACGCTCCAATCCACGCAAAAATGGTTTACACGCAAGACCAACATCTGGCGCGCGCGCCAAATCCGTATCGCATCGCTGAAAGCACAAATTGCGGCACGCATAGCGTTACGGAAAGCGGCGAAGTTACCGAAACCAAAGAAGTGATATGGCAAAGGTGAAAACTCCGCGCAGCAGTCGGTTTGACCGACCAAACAAGTATCGACCGGCGGGATACATCCCAATCGGCGCGCCGCCAAAAGGCGATACAAAGCGTGCATGGAGGTATCTCTCCCGGCGTGCCAAAGAAAAACTCGCCGAGATGCGGAGAGCAGGATACTTTGGCGGCAAAATGGGACAGGCGCCGTACTGGTACGTGCAGGAAACCGGAAATGCCGAGGTGGGCATTGAGCCGCTCGCCTTTGTTGCAAGGGCAATGGATTCGTTCGACATCGGTTTACCAAACATCCTAAACAATTATTTCGGAGGCGGATAGTGGACACATTACAAGAACTTTTCGCGCAGTTGGCGGCGCTCGGCGGAGTTGCCGCGCTGATCGCCTTTATCGTCAATGCACTGAAGCGCTTCAACGTGGTCAAGGACGGACAAGCCAAGACGGTAGCGGCAGGTCTGAATTTGGTCGCATTGGCGGGGTTGTTGGTCGCCGGAGTAGTTGCGCCGAATCTCGACCTGTTCACCATTGACTCAATGGCAGGAAAAATTGCCGCTATCGGGGTGATGGTTTTGTCTTTGGTTGTCCAAATTGGGATTTCCGGCAAGGCGCATGATACGGTCACCGGAGTCCCGGTAATTGGTTTCAGTTATTCGGAAAAGCAGTACGCCGAATTTGAAGCCAAGTATTTGGCAGAAGAAAAAGCCAAAGCCGAGAAAGATGCTTGATTTCCGTTCGGTAGATCACTCGGTCCGGCAGGCGATTGAGTCACTCTTTACGTCACCAACAGCGGATTTGCCGGTGGCGTGGAACGTGTACGACGAGGACGATTTCGCCGACGAATCTTTGGTGCCGGACTCTCCGTTTATATTTCTCTTGGAGAGCAAGGCGCGTCCGAGTATTACTCGCTTGCCAATGATTGTGCTGGAACGTGCGCCGGTTGTTTGGCTGCCGTTTGAACTCGGCAACGTGCAGGGCAGTGAATTTGCGTATTCGATTCACATTTTCGGACGCAATCGCGGGGAACGCAGCGACCTGGCTGCCTATTTGTTCAAGAACCTGACGCGCGTGAACCTGTACGATTATTCGACCGAACCCGCGACGTTCGAGTATGCGGCAACACTTTTGGGGAAGTTTTCACAAACCAACTCGGTTTCACCCGACGCTGGCATGGAGGGCGCGTTAAACAACTGGGAAAGTATCGGAATCAGTTTTCAAACCAAGAGTCCGTAAGGAGAAATAACCCATGCCAACACCCTCGAATCCGACCGATGTGGAGCGTTTGGGACATCGTTACCAAGTGCGTCTTTATGACGACCGCAGTGCGCGAACACTCGTTGCCAGCCGCGTGCAGTCGTTCCAGCCAAGCATTCAACAGCAAACCGAAGTCTATTACGAGCTCGGCTCGGTTGACCCGACCGGTGCCGCGTCCGAATCGCCCGAATTTCGCATCCAACTCGAAGAGCTCGTTCACGATGTAACGCTCGACCTGATCTTGGCAGGCAAGGCTGCCAATGCGACGACGTGGAATCTGATGGATTTCATTCACGACGGCAAACTGACCGCGTACTTGCTCGAACGCGACAATTCCGGCAACGTCAAGGGCGAACTCGAATTTTCCAGCTGCGTACTGTCCGAAGTCGGCTATCGCTGGCAGATGGGACAACCTATCTCCGCCGCGTATACGCTGATGGGACGCCTCGGCAAGCATTGGACGCCAGGCAATGAGCCGCATGGCTCTTGGGGCGCACAGGATACGACATCGCCCGGCGGCATCCGCGTCAAGGATGCGCGCCTGTTTCTCGGCGGCACAACCACCGGATACCGCATCTATCGCTTGCAGTCGTTCAGTCTGCGCACGCAATTCCCGGCAACGCCAATCCGCGAAATCGGTTCGCGTGCGCTCGTCGGGTGGGTTGTGGAGCCGCCACGCACGACATTGGACCTTGACCTGCTGGCGGCGGACGCACAGCCGGATGACATGTTCTTTGACAATTACAACTCGCCCTCGACGACGTACTATGACTATGTGAATCCGCAAACACTCACCGCAGCAGCCATTCGGATTTATGATCCGGACGACGACGAGGCGGCGACCGTTTTGCGTTCGTGGTCGATTCAAAACCTGACCATGCAGACCGGGGCGCCCATCACAGCGCAAGTGCGCGGCGTAGCGACCAAACGCTATTCGTTCTTGCTGGCAAAGGCGACAACTGCCAATACCGGCGGCGTGACCGGATTCGACGGAGACATTGTGTAGGCGAAAGGAGCGGAGTGGGTAGATGTACTACCCACTCCCCTTATCGTGAAAATCGAGCCATTTATCCTCACCATTGGAATCACAACGCTTTTGCTGTCTGCGAGCTGCTTTGTGGCGGCAAGCCAACTTCGGAAACGAGATGTGCAGGGTCTCAATTATGTGATGATCGCTCTTGGCATTGCGTACTTGTTTGGCACGTTCTTTCAGTTTTCAGCAGCGTTCGGTGCGCCTTACCTGACCGAGCAGTGGTTTTTGCTGCTGCGGCGCAACGTCAATATAGGCACAAACATCATGTGGATCATGTTTGTATTTGGCGTAGCGTTCAGCGGACAAGTCCCTGATTTTTTGCGGAACATTTGGCGGAATCATGTTCAATGAATTCCTCGCTGCACTTCCGATTATTGCTCTGGTTTTGTTTGCCTTGTACGGGACCGTGTTCAGCGTCCGAAGTTTTGAGAGAGAACGCGGCGAGTTACGGAAACTGCAAGTCGAACTTGTCAGGATTCGTGAAGAAAATGCGACTCTACGTCAACGCGACATGGAGCGGGAGCAAATCGTCTTGGAGAATCGCGAACTAAAGGCAGAGAATACGGCATTGCGCTTGGCGCTTCAAAAGGTCGGTGGTATTTCGGCGTCCGGCAACGCGACCATTAGCGTTGGTCGAGATATGGTTGGCGGTGATGTGAACAAGGACACTCCATAGTGACCGCAATTGCGATTCCCGACCGTCGCATCGCCCTGCCGCGTTTCGAGTTTCCGCGTTGGCTGAAACACGGACGCGGGGATCGTGTATCAAACATGCTCGCGCCATTGGGCGGGATGCTCGCGCCGCTCGCGGTGAATGGCGTTGCGGCGAATCCGCTGGCGTCCGCGCCGCAAGTCGCGCATTGGAAATTTAACAATGACGCA
>WBZO01000650.1_pt1 | contig 67684 bp, 68 predicted proteins | sample 5204261 | NCBI WGS metagenome assembly WBZO01 (sample SAMN12412400, study PRJNA552823) | activated sludge metagenome | isolation source: activated sludge from anammox sidestream of wastewater treatment plant... | place: USA: North Carolina | collected 2017-09
CTAAGAGCGCCGCAGGCGCCAGCGAATGCGCAACTCGTTTCTGGCCAGATGGTTGCGATGGAGACGAAGTCGGAGAGCGCGCTCGCGCCTCCACGCGAGAATTGCTGGCAGGGTTACGTTCGGGGAGCTTTTTGTGCCAGTCCTCGAACCGTCGCGCGTTCGGTAACGCGTACCAGACCTCGACGGTTCGGCGGTCGTGGATAAGCACCTTCTTCACCAGCCGGTGGAGGAGGTGCTTCTTTTGTGGGACCGGGGCCTCAGCCAGGACCTCCTCGAAGTTGTCCACGAGGGCGTTCAGCATGTCCCGGTCGATCGCGGGTAGTTCCAGCCGCTCCCGCCGGGCCGCCAGGTCGCGCCTCTCGGCGTCCAACGCTTCGATCCGTCCTTGGAGGTCGGCGACCTTCTGGTTGCACAGCTCGGCCTTGAGCGTCCCGGCCTCGAACGCCTCGAAGTAGCGATCGATCGACGCCCGGACCTTGGCGGCCTCGGCCTCGACGCGGGCGATCTCCTTCTCGACGTCGGGCTTCTCGGCGCCCAGCTTGCGGTTCGCCTCCTCCCACACCCGGGCCATGAAGCCCTCGTCGCGGAACATCGCCTTAATGTCCAGGACGATCGCCGACTCCAACAGCTCGGCCCGGACGTAGTCCTGCTTGCACGCGTGGTCGTTGAAGCGCTTCGAGCAGACATAGTACGGGATGTAGCGGCCGTTCTTCTGGCCGCCGCCGCCGAACATGTGCGAGTTGCACAGGCCGCACTTGATGACGCCCGAGAGCAGCCGCTCGTCGCCGTTGTGCCACTGGCGGCCCTTCAGATCTTCGTGCCGGTCGTCGAGGACCTCTCGCGCTTTCTCGAACAGCATGTCCGAGACGATCGGGTCGTGCAGCCCCTGGTAGAGCACGTCGCGCCAGCGAATCTTGCCGAGGTAGACCGGGTTCTTGAGCATGTACAGCACGACGCGCCGGCCCCACTTGCGGCCGTTGCGGTTCCGCAGGCCGGCGTCGTTGAGCTTGGTGCAGATCGTGGACGCCCCCTCCCGGCCTAGCGCGTACATCGTGAACATCTTGCGGACGATCAGCGCCTCCTCCTCGTGGATCACGAGGCGCTTGTCATCGTCGAGCCGATAGCCGTACGGGACGTTGCCGCCGACGTAACTGCCCGTCTTGGCCTTCCGCTCAAGACCGACCCGCGTCCGCTCGACGATGGTCGCGTGCTCGAACTCGGCGAACACGCCGAGCATCTGGAGCATCATCTTTCCGGCGGCATTGGACGTGTCGAACGGCTCGGTAATGCTCTTGAGCGTCACGCCCGCCTTGGTGAGGTCATCCACCATCTGGGCGAGCTCGCGAACCTTGCGGGAAAGGCGGTCCACGCGAAAGACCAGCAGCACGTCGAACGCGCGGGAGTCGGCGTCGAAGAGCATCTCCTCGAGGCCGGGCCGGTTCATGTGCGTGCCGGACTCGGTGTCGCGAAAGAGCTTATGGAGCGTCCAGTCGTCGCCGTACTGCGACTTGCAGTACGCCTCCAGCCGGTCCCGCTGGGCGTCGAGCGAGAACTTCTGGTGGTCCTCGTCGGTGCTGATCCGGGTGTAGAAGGCGACCCGCGGCACGGTTCGCATCGCTCCTATCATCTTGCCGTCGCATGATTTACGCGCGTCGGCAGGAGCACCACCCTTGCTCGTTTGGCCCCCGGAATCAAGGCCATTTGACGCGGTTTTGACAGTGGTTTTCACGAATGAGGAAGGCCGGCCGGGGAGCGCCGACGGGGACATGCTGTGCCGCCCCGAATCCCGCGAAGGCATGTTGAATTCAATCCCAACACAGGCTACGCTGCCGCCCATGCCGAACCCGGCGACATTCGGGCAGAAGATTCGGGAGCTGCGGAAGGCCAAGAACCTCACGCAGCGCGAATTGGCCGACAAGGTTGCGACGCGCCTACGGGCAGAGGACCGCCGCGGCTTCGATTTCACCTACCTCAGCAAGATAGAGAACGACAAGACGCCGGCGCCATCGATCCCTGCGATCGTCCAGATCGCCCGCGTTCTGGGCGGCGATGAGCATGAGCTCATTGCCCTTGCTGGAAAAGTGCCTCCCGAACTCGGCGAGGCGCTCAAAGAAAGCGAGGCGGCACGGACGTTTTTTCGCTCGGCGCTGGACGCAGAGCTCGACGAAGACGACTGGAAGCGGCTGCTGAACGACCTGAGGAGCAGGACGAAGGCGCGTGAGACCCATCCGGAACCTGGAGATTGAGAACCTGGCGCGGTCGCGGCTGGATCAGCTCGAACGGGAGCTGGGCAGGCCGCTGACGTTGCCGATTCGGATCGACCTCGTCGCCGAGAAGGTGCTGGGACTCGACTTCCTCTGGGACGCCATCGACGAGCTACCCGGCGAGACCATCCTGGGCGGACTCATCCCCCAGAAGCGCCTGATCGTCCTCAACGAGAAGCGCCGCTCGCTCTTCGCCGACAAACCCGGCCTGGAACGATCGACCAAGGGCCACGAGATGGGCCACTGGGATCTCTTCATCGACAAGACTTCCCTCAACCATCCGACGCTGTTCACGATGGACAGCGATGGCCCATTCGCGTTTCGGACTTCGCCGGCCGGCGATGTGGCCATCATCAAGCTGCTGCAATCCGACCCCGAGGGCCGCGCGCTTCTTCGCAAGATAGAGTCGCGCGCCGACGAGCCCGATGAGGCGCGGGCGGTGAATCGTTACGCGGCAGCGCTATCCATGCCGGCGGACCTGCTGCGCGCCGAAGCACTGAAGATAGACAGAACACGATGGCCGAACCTCTACCGGCTCAGAGATCGATTCGACGTGACAATCTCGGCGCTGGTCGTACGGCTCCAGCAACTGGAACTGCTGTACGTGGACAAACATGGAAGGCTGTACGAATCCCGAGACGCCGCAACGGGTCAGAAGACGCTGGGTTTCTGAGGTTTTTTTTGCGCTGGAACTTGGGTTGAAGTTCAACATCAAGCTGTCCCGCGCGTTCGATAAGCAGGAGAAAACGAAATGGCGAACGAGTACGCACCCCGGCAGTTCCTGAGGCACGCGAAGATGGCTCTGTTGCAGAAGTACTTCGCGCGGCGAAAGGCATTGGCTCACATCGAGTGGGAGAAGCTGAAGGAGACGGAGATCGAGTCGATCTACGACGCCTGGCAGGCGTTGCCAGAGCAGACGCGCGAGGAGGTCGAGTGGGAGTTCCGGCGCGTCCACGGGATGGCCACGGCGGACGGCACGCTTGCCGTCGTCGAAGAAGGCCGTTTCCATGGGCTCGACCTCACGTCCGACCTTGATGCGTTGCACGGCTATGTGAACAAGGCGTTCTGGGCGTTCCTCGAGCACCGGAAAGTCTTCGACGTCGCGGCGATGCTCAATCGCGCGGACCACCTGAACGGGCGCTACTGGCGCAAACGGAAGGACCTCCCTCGGAAGGATCCGGACGTGTCGTCGGAGGCGCTTGCGGCACTGGCCGCTGTCGTCTCCGCGTACTACTGGGAGAATCAGGGACGCGGGCAGAACTGCCGCGCTGAAACCTATCTGCGCGCCGGCCGCTACCACTACTTCTTCGTCTACCCGCAGGACTACACGGACACCTTCGTCGGCTACTCTCAAGCTGGAGAGTTCGAGCGCCGTCCCCAGAACCCGGCCTTCGAAGTGATCTTCGTTTACGATCCCACCGACGGGACGCTGGACCTTTACGTCCGGGGCGACAAGAAGATCGTGCGCGACATGCAGGAGCTGTTTGGCCGGACGATTCTCCACGAGGAATTGGGCGAGGAGAATCGCAACTCAGTACCATACCACCTGAACGTGCTGAAACAGCGCGACTTCAGTTTTCCCACCGATCCAGCGGATGGCGTCCTGGAGGTGAAGGTGCCTTCGCTGCGCCTTTCCGTGGTAGGCAATCGTCGGAAGCGGATTACGTTCGAAACGGACCCCAAGGAGCCGAAGGGCGCCGTCTACGATTTCATTGAGAGCGCTGTCCACGAAAAGCGGCTGCCGCCTTCGATGGTTGATGTGAGCTCGGCCGTGATTCACATGGTCTTCGACAACACGGACGGCGCAGGCAGGGACGCCAAGCCCCTCTCGTTCCGCATTTCGTACCCGGACTCGTGCAACTTGAAGGATTCGCCCGAGGCGCTCGTCGCGAAGAAATACCTGAAGGAGTGGAAGATTGACCGCTCCTGACCCGCTCGCGTCTCTCTGGGCCCGCGCGGACGCTGAAGAGTCACGCTTCTCTGCCGACGACGTCGCGACTTGGCCGGCGGGACAGGAACAACTCTTGGTCGGACTTGGCCTGCTCCGCCGCGACGACAACACCACGACGGTGATCTGTGACGCCTGCCCCGATGGGCACGTCGAGGAAGTCGTGTTCGTCAGAAGCCCCGCGGGATCGCCGGTCCGCGCTTACATCTGGTGCCCTCACGCGGGACGCGTGGCCGTACCCCCCGAGCGACTGCTGCAGTGGGTCGTGGATTTCCCCGGCACTGCAAGCGCAGTCGCCACAGGATTGGACGTCGCTGGCCAGCCGGAGGAGGTCGTACCGGGACGAATCTGGCACTTGGGAAAGGCAACCATCGCGGGCAGGTCGCGTGACATGTTCCTGGCCCGGGGGCTTACGTGGATCGACGCGCCGAGCGTCCTCGCGGCGTGCGAAAGGCTCAACGGTGCGGCGTCGCCGGTCGTCTTTGTTCCAAGCGCCGTGCCGCCGGCCGATGTATGGCAAGGCGACGCGCGAGAGGTTGTGCCGCTCGGGACGGTGATTCGGCTCCACGACGGAAGGCTCGCAGCGGACCACGATCACCTGGAGAGTCTCCTTTCAAGGGGAAAGCGATCGGCACCTATCAAAGCCCAGCAGTCTTTTCCAACCCAGGTCGGGATAGTGTGGCGCGATGTCACGGTTACGAAGCTCGACAATGGTCTCCTCGTGCAGGCCAAACGGACAAAACGCGAGTTCTCCTTCGCATCGGCGGGTTTTGAGGAGAAGCGCAAACGAGGCGTGCCAGACATCATTTGGGGGCTGCTCAAGGTGTTCGCCATGCGCGGCGGGACCGTGCCGGTCACGGACGATGCGATGGACCACAGAACGCGGACAAACCTGAAGCAGTACGTCACGGTGCTTCGCAAGCGGCTGCGAGCCCTCATCCCAGGTATTGAGGGCGACCCCATCTCGTTCGACAAGGACGAGCGCTGGTATCGAGCCGCCTTTACGATCAAGGGTTCGGAGACACCGCGATTTCCGACGCCGGCGGGTGTGGAGTGGCCGATGGTCTCGATCACGCTCGTGGACTCCGCGACGATCCGCATCATGGTTCCGGCGACGCAGCGCCAGCCGACGTGGGAGTACTCCGACGACCGCAGGGTCGAGGCTGGCCGGTGGGAAACCGCTGAACAGGCGTCGGAGTCGGCGCGCGAACTCAGCCTTGTGATGCTGGGTCTGACCGACGACATCGGACAGCCGGATCGACGCGGTGCTGCTCTCATCGATGTTCTCAGGGGCCAGGGTGTTGTCAAGCGCCTTGCCGACGATGACGCGATGCTTGAACTGTGCGGGTTCCTGACGGCATTGATGGGCATCGACGGCTCGCCTTTCGACTTCGCCCCGAATGATGAGAAGTGGGTCGCACGGTTCGACGCTTCCTGCGAGCCGGCATCAGCTCGGTAATCTCTGACCGCCAACAGCCCCTCCCCGCCGCGACCGCCTCCGGGACAGACGCTCTGACCGTAACCCTTTAGAACGCAGGTACCTGCGGCGGGCGGCAGCGAGAGTCTCCGCGTACCCGTCGGGCCGTCTCGGTGATTTCTGACCCGGACGCTTCATGCGTCCGGGAAACGAAGACCGCGAGCGGCTTGAACGGCAGATCGACAGCAGCTCCTATCGACCCCTCCTGCTGAAACTGCACCAGCAACATCCCCTCCTGCGACGCTTCTGCACGTGGCGAGAGGTCATCGCGTTCATGCGGGGCGGAACTTCACGGGACCCACAGAAGGACGAAGTCTTGCGCCCGATCTTCCAAGCGCACGCCGATGACGGCGACGCGCGTTGGCGCGCGGTCCTCTTGGCCATGTTCTGGCCTGCGCTCGAGGCCATTCACTTCCAGAAGCGCGCGTGGGACTCAGACCCGCACGAGCGCTGGCAGAACATCGTCTGGACGTTTCTCCAGGTCCTTTCCCGCATCGACGTGAGTCGCCGCCGGGACCGCCTGGTCCAGAAGGTCTTCAACGACACGGTCCACCGGTTGTACGACGAGTACCGCCGCGCCTGGGACTGCACGAACCGCGAGTTCACGGCGGACGCAGAGGAGATCGACGCGCTCGCTGGCGGGACCGAGGGGATCGACTTCGCCGACATCGAGCTGCGCGAAGCGCAGGAAATCGAAATCGCGCGGCTTCGCGCGCACGCCGAAGCTGGCCGGATCAGCGAGGCCGACTTCCTGCTCCTCGTCGGTACCCGCGTATACGGCAAGTCGGTCGCCGACTACGCCCGCGAGGCCCGGCTGGACTACCAGGTCACCAAGAAACGCCGCCAGCGGGCCGAGGCGGCGATCCGGCGATCGGAGAAGGCAACGTGATTCTCTTGCCCACCTGTCCCCGTCGAGGGCCGCGCACCCCCCTTTGACCTTCGGAGCCCAATCGAATGCCGGACGTAGCAGCCGTGAACGCCGTGATCAGCAAGACCGAAGCAAGGGAACTGATCAACGACCTCTTCGAGGAAGAGGCTCTCGTGATCGGCGGCCTGGTCGCGGTCCACGACGTGGACGACGGACTCGTGTGGCGGCTTGTCAAGAACCTCGACGTGATCCGCGGGAAGGTGCTCCGCCGCCTGGACGACAAGGCACCCGATGAACCGGGCGCCCCGCGTCCCCGACGCCCGAACCTGAAGCCCCATCCAGCCATTGAGGATTTCCTTCTCTCGTTGCGGAGGACGTGATCGTGCCGACGACGCCGCACATCGAGCTGAAGCGTCATTGCCGCGAGCTGCCGGCGGAACACGCGACCGAGGTCGCCGACATCGTCGCGGACCTGATCGTGAACTTCATCAAGGCGCGCACGGGCCACAGCAGTTCCGCCCAACCAAAGGTCCGCTCTGAAACGAGGCAAGCCAGCGGCCCGGGTGTGGGTGACGGTTCTGCCCGCAACCCGAAGGGGGGGACTCGATGACCGCGAAAAGCGACGTTTATCGTGGCCATCTTCCCCGCGCGGACGAACGTGTGCCCGTCGTCTCGATCGGGCAAAGCGACTTCCGACGCGACTACTACGCCGAAGACCTGGGCGTGAACCCCGTGAATGACAGACCCGTGCAGTCGAAGCCGGACATCAAGCTGCTCGAGGCGGAAGCCCTCGGCGCGGCGCTGCGGTACGTCGCGGTTGCAGATTGGTTCGAGCAGTTGCCGTTCTCGCGCCACGACCCGAACCGCGAGCGGCGCGCGATGGATACGTTCAACCGCGTCGAGGCCGAGCTTCGTCAGGCCGGCGGGCACCTGCTGCGCCGGCTGGGGCATCGGGAACTCGTGCTCAAGCGCGCGCTGGAGGAGGTCGCCGAATCATGACGCCCACGCTCGATCAGCCGAGCGCATCGCAGGTTGCCGTGCAGCCCAGCGCCGGCGCGGCCCGTGACCTACTCACATCAACGCGCCTGGCGACGCTGCGCCGGTGCCAGAGGCAGCACTACTACCGCTACGAGCTCGGGCTGTCGCGCGTGCGGACGGGCGATGCATTGCGTCTCGGTGCGGCGTTTCACCGTGGCCTGGAGCTGCGTAACCGCGGCGCCGATCCGGCGAATGCGATCGCTGAGGCCGTGTCAGGGTACCAGCAAGTGCCCGAGTGGGCGGACGGCTTCGAGTGGGAGGTCGAGCGCGAGGTGGTCCAGCAGCTCCTGGCCGGTCACTTCTGGCGCTACGAGAACGACGATATCGAGGTCGTTGCTGTCGAGCGCATCTTCAGACGGCCACTCGTCAATCCGTTTACGGGACGATGGAGCCGCGCGTTCATTCTGGGGGGCAAGATCGACGCGATCGTCCGCCTGGCCGATGGGCGGCACGCCGTGCTGGAGTACAAGACCGCCGGCGAGGACATCGGCCCGGATAGCGACTACTGGCTGCGCCTGCGCTGCGATCCCCAGATCTCTCAGTACGTCTTGGCGGCCAGGGCGCTGGGCTACGACGTCGCGACCGTCCTGTACGACGTGACGCGCAAGCCGACGATCGCGCCGCTCAGGGCCACGCCGCCCGAGAAGCGCAAGTACACGAAGGACGGGCGCCTCTACGCCACACAGCGCGAGTGCGATGAGACCCCGGAGGAGTTCGGCGGCCGGCTTTACGCGGACATCGGCGAGCGGCCGGACTACTACTTCCAGCGCCGCGAGGTCCCGCGGCTCGAGGACGAGCTGGCGGAGTTCCAGGCGGAACTGTGGCAACAGGCCAAGCAGCTCCTGGACGCCCGCCGCCACGGCCGCTGGTTCCGCAACATCCACCGGTTCACGTGCGGGACGTGCGAGTTCGCCGACCTGTGCCTGAACGGCGTGCGCGTCGTGCCCGGCACGGCACCGTCCGGCTTTCAGATTTTGACCGACGTTCACCCCGAACTTTCAGCAGGAGACGACCAATGACCTCAGCACCGACGAGGCCCGCAGCCCCGCCGCGCAGCCGGCCAGCGCCCAGCGACACGCCGGCCCGCAACGGCAATCCGGCGCCTCAATCACCGCGACAGGCCGGGGAGCCCGCGCCGCAGGCACGCGTTGCATTCGGCACGATCGCCGACGGCACCGGACACCGCGTGGTCCTTTACGGCCCGGGCGGCATCGGCAAAACCACGCTCGCCGCGACGGCGCCCGGGCCGGTCGCGTTCTTCGACCTGGACGACTCGCTGCCGCGGTTGCGGGCATCGTTCGCCGAGGGCGGGCTGAACCTCGATGTCCGCCCGATCGACTGCGCTGCAACCTGGCAGGACATTCGCGACGCGCTGCACGCCTCGGGCTGGGACGGTGTGAAGACCATCGTGCTCGACTCGGCCACGCGCGCCGAGGAGCTGGCCGTCGCGCACACGATCGCGACCGTCCCGCACGACAAGCGCGAGATCGTCATCCGCCGGCTCGAAGATTACGGGTACGGCAAGGGCTACCAGCACGTCTATGACACGTTCCTGACGCTGCTCGGCGACCTCGATCAGCACACCCGCGCTGGCCGGCACGTGATCCTGATCTGCCACGACTGCACAAACACCGTCCCCAATCCGCATGGCGATGACTGGCTGCGCTACGAGCCGCGTTTGCAGTGCCCCTCCAGCGGCAAGGCCGCGATCCGGCTGCGTGTACGCGAGTGGGCCGACCACGTGCTGTTCCTCGGCTACGACGTGGACGTGCGCGACGGCAAGGGGACGGGCTCCGGCACGCGCACCATCTATCCATGCGAGCTGCCGCACTGCATGGCCAAGAGCCGCACGATCGCCGACCCGCTGGCGCTGACGAAGTTCGACACGTCCCTCTGGACCCAACTGCTCAAGTAGGAGACCGACCGCATGCTTCCGAACCGCGAAGGGCGCTTCAAGGCCACGATCGTCGAACACGGTGTGGCCGAGACCGGGCCGAACAAGCTGGCCACGTTCGTCTGCCGCTTCCAGCTCACGCAGGAATTGATCAACGGCGAATGGGAGCCGGTCGAGGAAGACCTCGACATCACCGGCTACTTCTACCTGGAGAAGCGCGACGGCACGCTGAACAGCGTCACGATCGACCACCTGAAGTCCGCGTTCGGCTGGGACGGCCGCGACCCGTTCTGGCTCCAGGACGCCGATTTCGGCCAGCTCGTGGTGCAGGTGAAGCTCGCGTTCGAGACGTACGACAACAAGACGCGCCTGAAGGTGCAGTACGTCGACGCCGAGGACGCTACGCCGTCGGGCGTTCCGCAGGCCGACGACGGGGCGCGCCGTACGATCGCGACGCGACTCGGGGCCAAGTTCCGCGCGAATGCCGGCGGGACACCGGCGCCGGCGCCCAAGCCCAGTCGCCCCGCGTCGCCAAAATCCAAGCCCGCCGCGACGCCGTCCACTACGCGCACCGCACCCGCGGCGGCCGCGCAGGGCCTCACGATGCAGCAGGCCTGGGAGGCGTTCACGAAGGCCTGCCCTCAGGGCTACACGCCCGAGCAAGTCGAGAGCGAGTGGTTCCGGCGGGTGGGCGAGATGTTCCCCGGCAAGCAGCCCGAACAGCTCACGCCGCAAGAGTGGTCGCGCTTCGCCGCCGAGGGCAGCAAGTTCGTCGCCGAAACCCCTGCTGATGAAGTCCCCTTCTGACCCGCTGAGAGGGCCTTTGCTCTGTGGAGCGAAGTCGATTTCGCAGTTGTGAAAGGGAGCCACACCAATGATCGATGGCGCGGACAAGTTCTATCGCGTGCAGATCTCAGGGCCAAAGTTCAGCGTGACATACGAAGAGCGCCCAGAGACCGAAGAAGAAGCTGCATGCGACGTCGAGTTGGTCTCGCTCGCAATCACTGGCGCCCTTGCGATGGCGTCGTACGACTTGCCGCGTCTGACCCAGGTCCTGGCCCATGTCGTCAGCGACCTTGTTTCTCGCGAGCGCGAGCGTGTTCCCCGCGAGGCGGGCGACATGAAGGCGGTGCGTCAGACCGAAGACGCGTTCCATCATGCGGCCGACAGGCTGAGGTTTGAGTGGGGGAAACACGACGCGCAGCGGCGCCAGGAGCGCGCCTCGTGATCCTCCGCGACTATCAGCAGCGCGCCGTGGAGAACGCGATCGCCGCGCTGGGGCGGCGGCCGATCCTCGTCGCCCCCACCGGCAGCGGCAAGACCGTGATGGCCACAGCGCTGGTCGAGCGCCTCTGCGTGCGGACGCTTTGGCTGGCCCACCGCAAGGAGCTGATCGACCAGGCCGCCAAGCGCCTGGAGGCCCACGGGCTTGTGTGCGGCATCATTATGGCCGGCTACGCGCCGATGCCGCTGGCGCAGACGCAGGTCGCGTCGGTGCAGACGCTGGTCCGGCGCGATAAGCCGCCGGCGGACCTGATCGTCATCGACGAGTGCCATCACGCGACCGCGGACAGCTATCAGTCGATCCTCGACGCGTACCCGCAGGCGCGCGTGGTCGGTTTGACCGCGACGCCGTTCAGACTCGACGGCCACGGCCTGGGTGACCTGTTCGGCGAGCTGGTCGTCGCGGCGTACCCCCACGAGCTTTGCGAAAGCGGCGTGCTGCATCGCCCGAAGGTCTGGGCCTCGAAAGCGCCCGACCTGCGCGGCGTGAAGGTGATCGCAGGCGATTACAGCATCGGTGCGCTGGCCGAACGCACTAACACGCAGGAACTCAACGCCGACATCGTGGCGACCTGGCTGAAGCGCGCCGCGGGCAGACGCACGGTCGCGTTCGCCGTGGACGTTGCGCATTCGAAGGCCATCACCGAGGCCTTCCGCGACGCCGGCATCCCTGCCGAGCATATCGATGGCTCCACGCCGCGCGATGAACGCGACGCGATCCTGGCGCGCCTCGCATCCGGCGAGACGCTCATTGTCAGCAACTGCATGGTGCTCACCGAGGGTTGGGACTTGCCGGCGCTGGAGTGCGCGATCATCGCCCGGCCCACCGCGTCGCTGAACCTGCACCTCCAGATGATCGGCCGGGTCATGCGCGCCGCCGACGGCAAGGACGGCGCGATCGTCCTGGACCATGCCGGCAATCACCACGTTCACGGCCTGGTCACGCGCCGCCTCAATTACTCCCTCAACGGCGAGAAGGTGGGCCACAGTGAACCCCTGGGATTGCGGCGCTGCGCCGAGTGCGGCCTGCTCTTCGAGCTGCACCTGGAGTGCTGTCCGGAGTGCGGGTGGGCGCCGGCCCCTGAGGAAACGCGCCGGGATCGGCCCGATGTACATGGCGCCGGTGAGCTGGCCGAGTTTGACGACTCCAGCTTCGAGTACCGGCGGCAGGTCTGGAATCTCATCGAAGCCGAGCGCGAAGCGATGGGCTATCGCGAAGGGTGGAGCTTCTACCGCTTCAGCGAGCGTTTCAACGTCACGCCCGTGGTCGCCGAGGTCGACGGTTTGCTCGATCTGATCGACCCGCAGAACGCCACGCTCGATCAGAAGCGAGCAGTGTTCGAGCGGCTGACCCGCATCGCGCAAGAGCGCGACTTCAAGCCTGGCTGGGCCTCACACCGTTACCGCGAAACGTTCGGCTGCTGGCCGCGCGGCTTTGTGTCCGACGTGCGCACCGAAGGCATGCGCGAGCGCTTTCTCGCGCGGCAGGAGGCGCCCGGCTGAGCGAGAAGCAGATTCAGAACGCGATCCTGCGCGAGTTCGGCACGCGGCGCGAGATGCGCCTGTGGCGAGCCAACGTGGGCGTCGCGCGCATCGGAGGCCCGCGCAGCGCCGGCGGCCGCGTCGTGCGCTTCGGCCTGGCCGGCCAGGCGGACCTGACCGGCATCCTGTCCGGCGGCGTGCGCCTGGAGATCGAGGTGAAGGGCGCGGACGGACGGCAGACGGAGGAGCAGCGCGCCTTCCAGCAGATGATCGAGCGCTTCGGCGGCGTGTACGTGCTGGCGCGTTCGGTCGAGGACGTGTGGGCGGCGATCGGGAGTTACCTGCGTGATCAGGGATGATCCGCTCCAGAACGTGCTCGGCCGCCTGGCCGGCGTCCGCAAGTGCGGCGACGGCCACGAAGCGCGCTGCCCCGCACACGACGACCAGCACGCCAGCCTGAGCGTCGCGCTTGGCGACGACGGGCGCGTGCTGCTGTACTGCCACGCCGGGTGCGCGCCCGTCGCCGTGTGCAAAGCGATGGGCCTGCGCTTGGGCGACCTGTTCCCACCGGGCAACAACGGCGACGGCCTCGGCCGCGTCGAAGCCACCTACGACTACCGCGACGCCGCGGGGGACCTGGTCTTTCAGGTCGTGCGTTATGAGGGGAAGCAGTTCAAGCAGCGTCGCCCCGACGGCAACGGCGGCTGGTCGTGGAAGCTCGGCCGCACGCCGCGCGTGCTGTACCGCTTGCCTGAGCTGCTCGCCTCGAACCGTGACGAGTGGGTATTCGTCGCCGAGGGCGAGAAGGATGTGGACCGGCTGGCGACCGTCGGTCTGATCGCGACCTGCAATCCGGGCGGCGCCGGCAAATGGAAAAGGCTTTCCGACGACTCTGCCCTGCACGGCCGGCGCGTCGTGATCATCCCGGACAAGGACACGGCTGGCCGCGACCACGCCGCGGACGTCGCGATGCGTTTGCACAACCGCGCGGCCGAGACTCGCGTGCTCGAGCTGCCCGGCCCCGGCAAGGACGCCAGCGACTGGTTTGACGCCGGCGGGACGGTCGACGAACTGCTCCACCTGGTCGAGGCGGCGCGGGATGCGCCGCCCCCGGCCGTTCCGGGCCCGCCGGCGGCCGGCGGCTCGGCGCGCCCGAACATCTTCATCGACACTGAGGAGCACCGCGTCGTCCGTGAGACGATCGCGGGGCTGACCGCTGACGCGGACCTGTACCAGCGCGGCGGCATCCTCGTGCGCGTAATTCGCGACCGCCAGCCCAGCGACGGCATCCTACGCTGCGACGGCTCGGCCACGATCCAGGCCATGCCCGCGGCGAATCTGCGCGAACGCATGACGCGCGTCGCCACGTTCACCAAGCTGAACCGCAAGGGCGAGGAGGTCGCGGCGCACCCCGCGCCGTGGCTGGTCAGCGCCGTCGAGGCCCGCGCCGAGTGGGACGGCATCCGTCACCTGATGGGCGTCTCCGATACGCCCATCCTGCGGCCCGACGGGTCAATCTGGCAGTCGCCGGGTTACGACGAGCGCACGGGCGTCCTGTTCGAGCCGTCTCCGGGGGCGACGTTCCCACCGATCCACCCCGACGTCAATATCGACGACGCCGACGCGGCGCTCACGATACTGCTGGAGGTCGTCTGCGACTTCCCATTCGAATCGGAAGACCACAAGGCGGCCTGGCTGGCGGCGCTGCTCACACCGCTGGCACGCTTCGCGTTCGCCGGACCGTCACCCTTGTTCCTGATCGACGCCAACGTGCGCGGCGCCGGCAAAGGGCTACTCGCCCAGACCATCGGGCGGATCGTTCTCGGCCGCGAGATGCCGGTCAGCAGCTACGCGCACGACAGCGAGGAGATGCGCAAGAAGATCACCTCTATCGCCATCGCCGGCGACCGGATGATCCTCTTCGACAATCTCGAAGGCAGCTTCGGCAACGATGCGCTCGACCGGGCGTTGACCAGCACGCGCTGGAAGGACCGCATCCTCGGCAAGAGCGAGGAGGTCGAGTTGCCACTGATCCCGGCATGGTACGCGACCGGGAATAACGTCCAGGTCGCGGCCGACACGCTGCGCCGCATCATCCACGTCCGCCTGGACGTGCTCGACGAGCATCCCGAGGATCGGTCGGGGTTCAAGCACGACAACCTACTCGCTTGGATCGAGCGGAATCGCGGGCGGCTGCTGTCGGCCGCGCTGACGATCCTCTCGGCCTACCTGCGGTCCAGCCGGCCCGTGAAAAACCTTAAACCGTTCGGCAGCTTCGAAGGCTGGTCGAGCGTCGTTCGAGAGGCGGTCGTATGGGTCGGCCTGCCCGACGCGTGCCTGACGCGCACGCGTCTCGCCGAATCAGCGGACACGACCGGCGACGCGCTCGGGCAGCTCATCGTCGCATGGAAGCAGTACGACTGGTCCGGGAGCGGCATCGTCGTCACCGACCTGCTCAACACGCTCTACCCGCCCCAGCGCGAGTTGGGACCGCGCGACGACGCCAGCGTCTCATTGAGAGCGGCGCTGGAGAACGTCGTCGGATGCCCGCCGGGCAAGCCACCAACCAGCCGGCAGGTCGGCAACAAGCTGCGGCGTTTCCGGCGACGCGTTGTCGGGGGCGTTTACCTGGACTTCAACCCCAACGAGTACCACCGCAACGGGGTGGTCTGGAGGCTCAAGAATGTCGAAGCGGACGCCTGAGCTGCGACTCTGCGACTCTGCGACTCTTTTTCGCCCCCCTTCGCGCGCGAACTTCAAGGGTCAAGAGGAATACAGAAATCATTCTGTATACGGGTGGAAAGAGAGTCGCAGAGTCGCAGAGTCGCAACGGCCTCGCTGCCGGAAGGTCCGAGGAGCGCGTCAGGTCCGAGTGCGCTGATAGCGCTCTCGGGCCGACCTGGCATGGTTCCTTCCGGGCCGTGCGTTTTCCTGAGGCCCGCGGGAACGCCTCGCAATCCAGACAGACATTGTTTCGGCTGTCCGGTTTTCGAGACGTCCCCCGGAGCGGCCACAGGACGCGAACGGGGCCGCCCTGGGCGACGCGGGGCCGTTCGGTGGTGCCGTCCGTACGCCCCGGAGGACCCGTTCGCCCCGGGCGGCGTTTCTGGCGGCGTGGGGTCCGTTGCGGTTAGCGGCGAGGAGGAAAACATGGTCAGAGAAGGAAGTCCGACTAACGCGGCGCCACCAACCACACCACTGCGCCGCACGCAGATGTTGACGCCCAAGCAGGTGTGTCGGCTGCTGGGTCTGCGCGTGCACTGGCCGACCCGCGGGCCGTCGCGAATGGAAACTGCCGTAGCGATGGCACGCGAGGGATTCACGGCGGAAGAGGTGCGTCGCATGCTGAGCGTGCGGCGCCGGACCCGAGACGAGGCTGCGATTTCGCGGATCGTGGAGCTGATCGCCCGCGAAAACATGGAGGGTAATCGATGAACGTCGAGCTTCGGCCGCTGGCCGACATCAAACCGTACGAGAAGAACCCGCGTGACAACGATGCGGCGGTGGACGCGGTCGCCGAGTCGATCCGGCGCTTCGGCTTTCGCCAGCCGATCGTCGTGGACGAGGCCGGCGTCATCGTCTGCGGGCACACGCGCTGGAAGGCGGCGCAGAAGCTCGGGTTGGAGCAGGTGCCTGTGCACGTTGCCCGCGACCTGACGCCTGAGCAGATTCGCGCGTACCGCATCGCGGACAATAAGACGAACGAACTCGCCGAATGGAATCTGGAGCTGCTGCCGATCGAGATGGCCGAGCTGCGCGACGCCGGTATCGACTGGTCGCTGCTCGGGTTCGACCAGGACGAGCTCGCGAAGCTGCTCGACCCCGGCGTGAAGGAAGGTCTCACCGATCCCGACGACATCCCCGCGCCGCCGGACGAGGCGATCACCCAGCCCGGCGACCTCTGGATTCTCGGCGATCATCGGTTGCTCTGCGGTGACGCCGGCAGCGCGCCCGACGTCGACCGGCTGCTCGACGGCCAGCCGGTCAACCTGGTCAACACGGATCCGCCGTACAACGTGCGCGTCGAGCCGCGCAGCAACAACGCCATCGCGGCCGGGCTTTCGTCTTTCGGCGAGCCGGGGATGACGCACCACCAGGGGTTTGACCTGCACCGTCGGCCGAGCGTCTCGCAGCCCACGCACAAAAAGTTGCGCCCCAAGGATCGGCCGCTCGCGAACGACTTCGTCAGCGATGAAGCGTTCGACAAGCTGCTGCACGCGTGGTTCGGCAACATCGCCCGCGTGCTGCTGCCCGGCCGCGGCTTCTACATCTGGGGCGGGTACGCCAACTGCGGCAACTATCCGCCGGTGCTGAAGGCGTGCGAGCTGTACTTCTCGCAAGCGGTCATCTGGGTCAAGGAACATCCGGTCCTGACCCGCAAGGACTTCATGGGCAACCACGAGTGGTGCTTCTACGGCTGGCGCGAAGGCGCGGCGCATGTCTTCCTCGGGCCGAACAACGTGCCGGACGTCTGGAGCGTCAAGAAGGTCAACCCGCAGAGCATGGAACACTTGACGCAGAAACCCGTGGAACTGGCCGTGCGCGCCATCCAGTACTCGTCACGGCCGGGCGATCACGTTCTCGATTTGTTCGCCGGCTCAGGCAGCACGCTGATCGCAGCGGAACAGACAGGACGACGTTGCTTCGCGATGGAGTTGGACCCGCTCTACGCCGACGTGGTGATCGACCGGTGGCAACGCTTCAGCGGCCAACGCGCCGTGCTGCAGGGCGTCGGGACGCCCTTTCCGAAGGAGCCGCCAGTCTCGCGAGAAATGCTGCGCTGAGAGGAGGGATCAATGCCCAGAGCCCATGTGACAAGCCGGGGGTATCGCAGAGTGAAGCGCCCAAAGTCTCGCAAGCTCGTTATGGAGCACGTCTGGGTATGGGAGCAGCACAACGGACCGGTGCCGGCGGGAATGGAGCTGCACCACGTGAACGGCAACAGAGGCGACAACCGCATCGAGAACCTTGAACTCGTCACGCGTCTGGAGCACAAGCGCATTCACGGCGGATGCGTGCTCATCGAAGGCAACTGGTGGAAGCCCTGCCGGGCGTGCGGCAAGTTCAGGCCGATTGACGTCTACTACAGGAAGGATGACGGGATCATGCACATCTGCCGCTCGTGCGCGATTCGGAGAGCCGTCATGTACAAGCAGAGGCGGCGCGCTCGTCAGGCCGAAGACACAGCGCCGGTTGCTTCCGACGCTGTGGAGGGGAAGTGGTGATGTCTGCGCTACCCGGCGTACTCGAACAGCCCGCGGTCCGCCTTGCGGAAGCGGGCCTGGCCGCCCTTGTCGCCAATCTCGCGCAGGATCGCGGCGCAGAGCGTGGCGTGCGGCGTCTTGCCCGCGGGACTTTGCCACAGGCCCTGCTCGGCCATCGCGGCGATCATCTCCTGGCTGCGCAGCGGCTTGCCGGCCTTCTTCAGGACCTCGGCGGCCGCGTCCAGCGCGCTCACGCGCTTCGGCTTCGCCTCGCCGGCGGGCTTGGCAGCCTTCGGCTTCGCGGCCTTGGGCTGCTTTGCGGCCTTCGGGGCCTTCGTGGTCTTCTTCGCGCTCTTGTTGCTCGCCTTCTTCGTCGTTGCCATCTCATTCTCCTCGTGGTTAGGGCTTGCACTGATCTCGTCGCCGCCATCGGCGACATCGTCCTCGTAACACTCCTGGCACCGCGGTCGGCCCAGGTACGTCAGCGCCGCCGGCCGGTCGCAGCCGACCGTCGCGCACACATCGGGGTCGTAGGCGGCGTCGCAGGCCTCGCCTTCCGGGAGGTCCTCAAGCGGCGTCGTACCCAGTTCGGGTTGAGCCGCCTCGGCGCGTGCCCGCCGCACCTCATACGGCACGATGCTCGGCGGTGCGGCCGCGAGACGTTCGTTGATCGCGGCACTCTGCGCCATCGCACGCTCGCTGGCGGTCATGCCGTCTGGCGACCGCTCGCGCTCATCGCGCAGCCGAGCGTTGTGCTGGTCGGCGGCCGCGATCGCCTTGGCGCGCTTCGGGTCGCTCGCCGCGCGCCGCAGACGCTGCGCGCTCTTGATCCGCACGCGCCGGCCGGTGTCGACGTTGGTCGCATCCCAGCCGCCGTGCGGGTTTTCGCGCTCGATGCGCACGCGGGCCAGCTTACCGCTCACCTTGGCGACATACGTCGCGCCAGTCTCGACGTCGTTCTTCTTCATACAGGTCTCCTTCGCGTTGCCTCGTCAGGCCCGGGTCTCACGCGCCCGGGCGAGTCGCCAGCCGTTTGGCGACTTTCGGCGGCGTCAAACCAGGCCCTTGGCCTTCGCGATCGCGTTCCCGAGGGCCTGGTGGACCGGCTCGCTCTCGGCGTCGTCATCGCCCAGCCCGTGCTTGTTCCACAGCCGCAACGTCGCGGCCGCCGCTTCGAGCAACTCCTGGTCCACGGGCTTCGGCGGCGCACTCTTGTCGTCGGGGTCGTACCGCGTGCCGCAGTTCGTGCAGTGGATCGTGGCGTCGTCCTGCCAGACCAGGCTGTCCTGGTTGCGCTCGCCGCAGCGCGGGCAGGCGTCGTCCGCGTCGACCAGCCCGCCGCTGTCGTCGACGCCAGCGGCGTCGAACAGCCCGTCGAGCTGGTTGCGCAGCGCGATGGCCGCGTCGAGCGTGAGGATCATCGTTGTGCTGCTCGGCGCGGTTCCGCGCGTGTACGTCAGGTCCAAGCGGACCACCCGCTCGTCCTGCCGGTTGCTGCCGATGTCGGCGCTCGCCTCGTCGTGCACGGCCCCATCGAATCTGCTGGTCGTGCTCGTCATGCTCATGCTCCTCGTTCCGGCCGCCCGATCGCGGCCCGGGCGCTGGCGCCCCGCGGGGCGCTCGCGCTGGGGTCGCTAGCGGATGGGCCGGCCGCTCGCGAATTCGAGCGCGTCGCTGTGGCCCGCCAGGTACGCGGCCCGCAGAGCCTGGCGAAGCGTCGCGACCGAGACCTCGTGAAAGTCGAGCCGATCGCTGTTTCGCGTCTCGAGCGTCTCGACGCCCACCAGGTGGGTCGCGGCGATGTCCGCGAGCCGGGCTTCGATGAGCTCGTCGTAGTTGCCGGTCTGGGCGGCGTGTCGCCGGGCGTCCTTGATCCGCTTAGCCCGGGCGAACGCGGCCTCGATCGCCGTCGTGTTCCGCTTGTTGGTCATCTGCATGTCTCCGTGTACGCGCCGTGCGTACAGCCACATGAGTCCAGCCGGGCGGCCGGAAAGCAAGGCGACTTCGCGAGAATTCCGAGAATTCCTTGCATGTCTCGGCGCAAGGTCCGAGTCTGCGGCGAGAGCGCTCTCAGGCGCGCCCGGGCGGCCAGGACCCCCTACTGGTTACGTACGCGGCCACACGGCCGCCGTCGGGCGGTGTGGGGCGTGCCTGGACGGCCCGACCGCCCGGCGGGACGGGAGGCGGCATGATGGCCGAACCCGATCCCAGGCTGAACCCGGCGGCGCTGACGCTGGCGGACGCGGCCCGGCTGCTGTCGGGCGCGGGCGGGCAACGCATCTCGGTTGAGATGCTCGAGGCCGACGTGGCGGCCGGCGCGCCGACAAACGCCGACGGCACGCTCAACCTGGTGCACTACGCGGCGTGGCTAGTGAAGGAGGCGGCGAGCGGTGCCGATTGACCCGCGCAAGCTGAAGCCGACACAGCTCGTGCAGCTGCTCAACTCGACGCCGCTGGGCGAGGTGGCGAACGAGCGGACACTGTACCGGCACCGCGCGCGGGCCGGGCTGCGAATCGGCGACGGCCGCACGGTCGATCTGCTCCGCTACGTCGCGTGGCTCGTGCTCGAGCGTCATCGCCCGCGGCCGGAGCCGGACGGCCTGACCGGCTACGACGCCCACAAGGAGCGCACCGCGCAACGCGTTCGCGAGCTGTCACTCGCTGGCCGCGACATCGGCGGGCTGCCGGCGGTCGCGAACGCAGAGCGGAAGGAAAAAGCCGAGCGCGACTTCCGGTATTTCTGCGAGCGGTACTTCCCGCAGACCTTCCACCTGCCGTGGTCGCCGGACCACTTGAAGGTGATCGCCAAGATCGAGCAGGCCGTGCTGGAAGGTGGGCTTTTCGCGATGGCCATGCCCCGCGGGAGCGGCAAGACCAGCCTGTGCGAGACGGCTTGCGCGTGGGCCCTCGTCTACGGGCATCGCGAGTTCGTGGCGCTGATCGGCAGCGACGAGGACCACGCGGAAAACATGCTCGACAGCATCAAGGTCGAGCTGGAGGCCAACGACCTGCTGCACGACGACTTCCCCGAAGTGTGCTTCCCGATCCGGGCACTGGAGGGCATTCACCAGCGGGCGGCGGGCCAGCTCTACCAGGGCAAGCAGACGCACATCGGCTGGACCGCCAAGGAAATCGTGCTGCCTACCATTCCCGGTTCGCGCGCGAGTGGCGCGATCATCTGTGTTGCCGGCATCACGGGGCGCATCCGCGGGATGAAGCACAAGCGCGTCGATGGGACCAGTGTGCGGCCGTCGCTGGTGCTGATCGACGACCCGCAGACCGACGAGTCAGCCCGCTCACCGTCGCAATGTGCGGCGCGCGAGCGCATCCTGGCCGGCGCGATTCTCGGCCTTGCCGGCCCGGGCCGGAAGATCGCCGGATTGATGGCGCTGACGGTCGTGCGGCCCGACGACCTGGCCGACCGCATCCTCGACCGCGAGAAGCACCCGCAGTGGCAGGGCGAGCGGACGAAGATGGTCTACTCGTTCCCCGCGAACGAGGCGCTGTGGGCCAGGTACTCCGAGCTCTGGCGCGAAGGGATGCGAGCCGATCGGGGTATCGGTGAGGCGACGGCGTTCTACCGGCAGAATCGACAGGCGATGGACGAGGGCGCTGTCATCGCCTGGCCCGAGCGGCACCACCCCGACGAGCTGTCGGCCGTGCAGCACGCGATGAACCTGCGGCTCGATCGCGGCGACGTGGCGTTCTGGGCGGAGTATCAGAACGAGCCGCTCCCGGAGGAGCACGCCGACGACGAGCTGCTCACCGCCGACCAGATCGCCGCAAAGGTCAACGGCCTGCGCCGGGGCGAAGTTCCGATCGGCGCGACGCACGTGACGATGTTCATCGACGTACAGGCCAAGGCGCTGTTCTGGCTGGTTGCGGCGTGGGAGGACGACTTCACCGGGTTCGTGCTCGACTACGGCACCGAGCCGAATCAGAAGGCCGCGTATTTCACGCTGCGCGACATCCGCCAAACCCTTGCTGACGCGTCACCCCGCGCCGGACTCGAGGGCGCGATCTACGCCGGTCTGGAGCGGCTGACCGACGCGACGCTCGGCCGCGAGCGGCGGCGCGACGACGGCGCGGTGGTGCGCATCGATCGCTGCCTGATCGACGCGAACTGGGGCCAGTCGAGCGACGTCGTCTATCAGTTCTGCCGGCAGAGCAGGCACGCCGGCGTGGTCATGCCGGCGCACGGTCGCTATGTCGGCGCATCGTCGATCCCGTTCGCCGACTACAAGCGCAAGCGCGGCGACCGCGTGGGCCTCAACTGGCGCATCCCGCTCGTCGGAATCCGGCGTTCGGTCCGGCACGCGCTGTTCGACACGAATTACTGGAAGAGCTTCGTCCATGTCCGCCTCGCGGTCCCGATGGGCGACCCGGGCTGCCTGTCGCTCTTCGGCCGCAAGGCTGAGCAGCACCGCCTGCTCGCCGAGCACCTGACAAGCGAGTACCGCGTAAAAACCGAGGGCCGTGGGCGGACGGTGGACGAGTGGAAGCTCCGCGTCGACGGCCTCGACAACCACTGGCTCGACTGCCTGGTCGGCTGTGCCGTGGCGGCGTCGATGCAGGGCGCGACGCTCTTCGGCACCGAATCGAAGCCCGTCGTGCGGCCGCGCGTCCGCCTGTCCGTGCTCCAGGGGGCGCGACGATGATCCAGAAGCAGCCGAATCCCGTCGAGAAGCCCGACGAGCGACGGGGCCTCGTCTGCCCGCGGTGCGGCTGCGAGCACTTCCGCGTCGTGTACACGCGACGAGCGCCCGGCGGCAAGATCGTCCGCAGCCGCGAGTGCCGGCACTGCGGGCGACGCGTGATCACGTACGAGCGCGTCGCGTTTTGAGCCGAATCAGCGTCGGGTAGAATGCACGTCGGGCGTAACGTTCTCGTCGCGTCAACCCGTCGCGCCAAGACGGTTCGTTCGGAGAGAAGGCGCTGGTACAAAGATGGCGAAGCGCGATCCGTTGACAACTGGAGTTATCGCGTGCAAGTGGCGGCGATCGCCTGACGGGTGGAAACTGTGGGTAAAGGGCCGCAACAACGTCAGCGGCTCGGGCGCGACGTATGAAGCAGCGCAGGAGGCGTTGATCGACGGCATCATGGAGGCCGCTCCTGACCTGGACGCGGTCCTGCCAATTGTGCCCGAATTCGATCCACCGCTGCCTGCGACGGCGTTCGCGGAACCGTATCTCGTACCCGAACTGTATCTGATCGGGGGAGATGAGATCTTCGAACTAAACCGGCCGTCGCAGGCGCAAGTCGAATCTGCGGAGAGCCGGGCTGCGTACCTGCTCTTCACCGAAGGGATTTGCCCATCCTGTGGCCATGGGCGCGGTGAGCGCACCGCGGTCGCGATGCGCGTGGATAATGCACCGCGCCGTGTCGATGCGGGTTGGATTCGAGCCGCAGGATTTCGCGATTTCATTCGTCTGTTCTCCGACCGGTTTCTGGAACTCCTGACCTCGCCGGAGCGCGAGCGTCTGGCTTTTCGTTCCATCACGATGCCGCCCGGGTCACGGCGGCAGTTCTACGAACTTTGCGGCCGCCCAGATATCGAGCTTGTGGGCGTGCGCGGCCTCGACGCGGACGGCCTGGAGTGCCCTGAGTGTGGGCACCGGATCCTGCGCGTCCTTGATCCCCGCTTGATGGATCAGGGCTTGCACCTCACCCGGTTCGTCTGTGCCGAAGATCTGCCGAACCCTCTTGCGGGCTGTTTCACGGTGGGATGCGGAAACGACCTGAACCTGTGCGTTGGGCGGGATCTCTGGGACGCGCTCCGTGGGCAGCCGCACGCTCGCGGCATCATGAGCGAACGCATTGGCGTCGTTCCGGAGTCCGAATGCGAACGGCGGCCGCGCATTCGAAATCGCCGCGAACATTGCGAGGTTTGCTCGGAGTGGCCGGAACCCCGAACGATTGACGACAAGCAGCGCGCCGTATTCGATCTCCCGGCAAGTGCGTGTAGCCGTCGAAACTTCACCTGGATCACCGAGGCTGAGCAGAACGCGTCCGTTCAGAGGTCGCGCGCGACGATGGAGCCGAGCGGGATGTGGGAACTTGTGTCCACGGGCGGGAGGCCACAGCGCACCGAGTTCATATCATTCCGTTGCCCCGGCTGCTGGCGCCTCGGCTGGGTCATCTTGTCGGCGGCGGAATCGAAGCTGAAGCTGCTCTGGCGTCACGGCCTCTGCTAGCGACTCTGGTGGCATCCATGAATCCACGCGGGCCCCTGCACATTCACCTGGCTTTCGGCGAATCACTCGTCGGCAGCCCGTCGCTTGACGTGTTCCAGCAGACCATGCTGGACTCCGCGCCGAGTTGGTCCGAGCGACTGCGCATATCCAATGGAAGTGGCGCGCCTCGAGACCGCCTTGCTTCCACGTGGCTGCGGACCACCGTCGAGCGGGCTGGCTTGGCGGGCGGTCGGGGCGGCCGACGTCGCTCGTCAAACCTATCCGAACCGACGGTAGGCGACCTGTTGTCGGGGCGCGAGCTTCGTGGCGCGGACGACTCGCTCGAGGTCTGGCTATTCGCCCAGGATTGCCTGTTCATGAAGCTTCGGGAGGCCTGGGCGTTTGCGAACGCGATCGAGGTCGATGTTCATCGCGAGATGGTCGAGAAAGAACGCGCCGATGATTGGGCGACGAGTCTACTGCTGCACATGTGCCGCGCGGGGAGCATTTGGTACGCCCGGATCGCGACGTGGGGTGAGTTTCTCCACAAGAACCTGACGCAGGGCGAGCGCGGCTCGGAGCCGGTTGGGCTCGACGTATCGCGCGCCCTGCCGGGGCTGTACTGGGCGAACTACTTCGGAGCGCCCTACGTGAAGCTCATCGGGCGCGAGCGCCTTCTGTCCGCCCCAGCGTGGAGTGTGAAGGAGGTGGGTCAGGGCATACTGCTTGAGCTGGATGCGGAATCACGACGTTGGGAAACCGCAGCGTACAAGGTGCGCGAGCGACAGGTGCTGGAGCACCTCGGCAACGAGTACTTCTTTTGCAAGGAAGCGCCCGCGAGGGATACGGTTGGGCCGGATCTCGGGTTGCAGTAATGGAGAGCGGGTAAGCGCCGCGAGATCGGTGAGCAGTCCATATGTGTAACGATTTTCGCTGAAAGGCTGGTTCGCCATTGCATCGAGAGCAGCGGCGACGTAGGTAACGAGTAGACAACCAAGCCGGGTCTTCCCGGAGGCGAGCGGTCGGCGGCTGATCCCCGCCGGCTCTCACGCGAGCAAACAGGCCGTACGGGGCCGTACCCCCGCGCGGCCTTTTCGTTTGGCCTCGCCTCGCGGAACGCCCGGCCGGTTCGGCGGGATGGTGTAACGGCAACATGCCGGCCTCATTCGCCGGAGCCGCGGGTTCGAATCCCGCTCCCGCAAGTGTGACGCTGGCGTGGCCGGCCCAGTGGCAGTGGGTGGCTGCGAAGGCAAGTGGAGATTGGTCGTGGCTGAGACGGTGCAGGACGCGATCAAGGAGAACGCCCAGGGCCCCAAGCGGGCGCAGGGCGACGCCGGTAGCGTCGAGCAGCACGACCTGAAGGACCAGATCGAGGCCGATCGGTACTTGGCGTCGAAGGAAGCGGCGAAGAAGGGACTCGGCGTGCGGATGACGAAGGTGGTTCCGCCCGGAGCGGTGTGAGCTTGTTCAAGTGGCTGCGACAACTCGGCTCGCGGAAGGCGACGGTCGCGACGGCGCCCGTCCGCGTGCTCGTCGTGCGCGGCAAGTACGACGCCGCGCAGACCACGCACGAGAACCGCCGCCACTGGGCCAACGCCGATCATCTCTCGGCGAACGCCGCGGCCAACGTCGACGTGCGGCGCATCCTGCGCAGCCGGGCGCGCTACGAGGTCGCCAACAACAGCTACGCGCGAGGGATTGTCGCGACACTGGCGAACTACATCGTCGGCACCGGCCCGCGGCTCCAGATGCTCACCGACGATCCCGAGGCCAACCGCGTCGTCGAGAAGGAGTTCTCGCGCTGGGCGAAGGCCGTCGGTCTGGCCCACAAGCTCCGCACGATGCGCGTCGGGCAGTGTGAGAGCGGCGAGTGTTTCGGGCTGCTGACCAGCAATCCGCGGATCGCCGCGCCCGTGCAGCTCGACCTGCGGCTGGTTGAAGCCGACCAGGTCGCTTCGCCGTGGCCGATGCCGCGCAGCGACGCCAACATCGTCGACGGCATCGTCTTCGACGAGTTCGGCAATCCGGTCGCTTACACAATCCTGCGCCGGCACCCGGGTGACAACACGGCGTTCCGCAACAGCGGCACCGACTTCGACGCCATGCCGGTTGAATCGGTGATTCACCTGTTCCGCGCCGAGCGGCCCGGGCAGAGCCGCGGCATCCCGGAGATCACGCCGGCGCTGCCGCTCTTTGCGATGCTCCGGCGCTACACGCTGGCGGTGCTCGGGGCGGCCGAGCAGGCGGCGCTGCCCAGCGGCGTGATCTACACCGACGCGCCGGCCGACGCCGAGGCCTCGAACGTCGAGCCGATGGACACGGTCGAGATGGATCGCGGCACGTGGCTGACGATGCCTTATGGCTGGAAGATCAACCAAGTCCGGGCCGAGCAGCCGACCACCGTCTACGGCGACTTCAAGCACGAGATCATCAACGAGATCGCCCGCTGCCTGGAGATCCCGCTGAACGTCGCGCTGGGCAACTCGGCGGAGATGAACTACGCGTCCGGGCGGCTCGATCACCAGGCGTTCTTCAAGAAGATTCGCATCGACCAGGCCTACCTCGGCGATGTCGTGCTCGACCGCGTCTTCATCGCTTGGCTGAACGAGGCAGTGCTGATCGAGGGCTATCTGCCGCAGTCGCTCCGAACGCGCGACGCGGAGTTCCCGCACCAGTGGTTCTGGGATGGCTTCGAGCACGTCGATCCGGCCAAGGAGGCCAATGCCCAGGCGACGCGGCTGGCGAGCAACACGACCACGCTGGCCGTCGAGTACGCGAAGGCCGGGCTGGATTGGGAAAGCGAGCTGCGTCAGCGCGCCCGCGAGGTTGCGCTGATGCGCGAGCTGGGATTGGCGATGCAGCAAGCCTCGCCGGCTGCGCCGGCAGTCACGGAAGACGAACAGGAGGACGAGGGCGATGTCACGGAAGACGCAGACGCCCGCCAGGCCGCGTGAGGCGGCGGAGCAGGTTCCCGATCAGTTGTCGCTGGTGTGCCGGGCGGACCGGATCACGCTCGAAGCGCTCGCCGCCGAGGGCGACGCCCCGGCCATCCCGCGCTTCACGATGATCGCCTACACCGGCGAGCCGATGGCCGTGGAGGGTTGGCGCTTCCCGGTCGTGGTCGATCTGGAAGGACTGTCGATTCCGTCGCAGCGCCGGCCGGTGCGCTTCGGCCACAGCATGTACGCCGGCGTCGGGCACACCGAGCGCATTGTCGTCGAGGCCGGCCGGCTGATCGCTGAAGGCATTGTCTCTCGCGATACGGCGGTAGCGCGCGAGGTCGTCTCCAGCGGCAAGCGCGGATTCCCGTGGCAGGCCTCGATCGGCGCGCAGGTCGCGCAGGCCGAGTTCGTGCGGGCGGGGAAGTCCGTCACGGTGAACGCGAAGACCTTCGAGGGCCCGCTCTACGTCGCCCGCCGCACGGTGCTGGGCGAGATCAGCTTCGTCGACCTCGGCGCCGACACGAACACTACCGCGACCATCGCGGCCCAGCAGCAGGAGAACGACGTCATGGACGAGACGAACGACGCCTCGGTCGCGCAGACCGAAGAGACGAGGAAGCCGGAGCCCACGCGCGCGGGTCAGACGGACGGGAATGGCACGGAGGCCGTCCCGTCCGTCAACCCGGTCAGCGAGCTTCGGGCGCAGGCCGTGGCCGAGACGAAGCGTATCGCCGCGATCCGGCGCATCTGCGCCGGCCGCTTCCTGGACATCGAGGAGAAGGCGATCGCCGAGGGCTGGACGGAGGAGAAGACGGAGCTCGAAAAGCTGCGCGCCAGCCGGCCGAAGGCGCCGGCTGTCCACGTCTCCAGCGACGCGATGGGCGGCCAGGTCCTCGAGGCGGCGTGCATGCTGACCGGCAAGCTCACCAAGGTCGAGGAGCTGTACGACGACAAGACGTTGGAGGCCGCCTCGCGCCGCTTCCGCGGCGGGATCACGCTCCAGGAGCTGCTGCTCGAAGCCGCGTGGGCCAATGGCTATACCGGCCGCAACTTCCGCGACAGCCGGGAAGTGGTGCGCGCCGCGTTCGGCCAGAACCTCCAAGCCGGGTTTTCGACCATCGACATCGGCGGCATCCTCAGCAACGTCGCCAACAAGTTCCTGCTCGAGGGATTCTTCTCGGTCGAGCGCACCTGGCGGAACATCACCGCCGTCCGCAATGTGTCTGACTTCAAGACCGTCACCAGCTACCGCCTGGTCGGCAAGGACCAGTACGAGAAGGTCGCGCCGGGCGGCGAGATCAAACACGGCGTGCTGGGCGAGATGTCGTACACGAATAAGGCCGACACCTACGCCCTCATGCTCTCGATCGACCGCCGCGACCTGATCAACGACGACCTGGGGGCGATCAGCACGGTTCCCCGCAAGCTTGGGCGCGGCAGCGGCCTGAAGATCAACGACATCTTCTGGTCGGTCTTCATGAACAACGCCGCGTTCTTCACGGCCGGCAACAACAACTATCTCACGGGCGCTGATACCGCTCTGGGCATCGACGGCCTGACGAAGGCCGAGGTCGCGTTCCTCAACCAGGTCGATCCTGACGGCAAGCCGCTGGGCGTCATGCCGCAGGTGATCCTGGTGCCGACGGCGCTGAGCGCCATGGGCACGGTGCTGTTCAAGTCGCTGGAGATCCGCGACACGACCGCGAATACGAAGCAGCCGATCGCCAACCCGCACGCCGGCAAGTTCCGCGTCGAGGTGAGCCGGTACCTGAGCAACAACCAGTACACCGGCTTCTCGGACAAGGCGTGGTATCTGCTGGCCGACCCGACCGACCTGCCGGTGATCGAGACGGCGTTCCTGAACGGCCAGGAGTCGCCCACGATCGAAACGGCCGAGGCGGACTTCAACGTGCTGGGCATCCAGATGCGCGGCTACCACGATTTCGGTTGCTCTCTTCAGGAGCCGCGAGGCGGGATCAAGAGCAAGGGCGAAAGTTGATGAACCCGGCGGGCGTGACAGACAGTGAACCGACGATCGCGGTCGAGCGGTGGCTGCCCATTCCGGGATCGGATGGGCTCTACAGTGTCAGCAACCTCGGTCGCGTGCGAAGCGAGCCTGTTCAGACCAGCCGGCTGGGACGGCAACGTGGCCGCCTTCTGTGCTGCAATCCTGACAGTAAGGGCTACCTCCAGTTCCGGATGTCGTTGTCCGGTGGTCGCCGGCAGAACATGAAGGTGCATCGCGCTGTCGCGTTGGCGTTTCTCGGTCCGCGCCCCGCGGGCGCGCAGATCAACCACAAGTCTGGCAACAAGCGACACAACGCCGTGGAAAACCTCGAGTACGTAACGTGTCGCCAGAACATTCGCCACGGGTGGCGCCGCGGGCTCTACACGGGCGAACATGCGCGCGGCGAGCGCAACGCGGTCGCGAAGCTCACCGCGCATGACGTTCGGCGGATTCGCGCGCTCAGTGCAACTGTCGGTCTGGCCGGCTTGGCGTCCCGTTTCGGTGTGACGAAGCAGAACATTTGTCACATCGTCAAGGGTAGAACCTGGCGGCACGTGGCCTGAAAGGAGTTTTGAACAATGGCGATGCAGGCAACATTCGTGCATGAAGGCCGGTCGATCGACTACACGCCCGGCTCGACGGTCGCCGCCGGCGACGTCGTGGTGCAGGGCGAGCTGGTCGGCGTCGCGAAGACGCCCATCGCGGCCAACGCGCTCGGCTCCCTGGCCGTCGACGGTGTGTTCGACTTCGCCAAGGCCACGGGCGGCGGCACGGCGATCACCGCCGGCGCCAACGTGTACTGGGACGACACGAACAACGTCGCCACGACCACCGCGACCGGCAACAAGCTGATCGGCAAGTGCGTGAAGGCCGCGGCCGACGCGGACGCGACGGTGCGCGTGCGGATGAACCAGTAGCCGCGAAGGATCAGCGATGCCGGACGTGATCGAAATGGGTCTCGCGTGGCTCGACGACCAGCGTCATGCCCACATGACGCGCACGGTCGTGTACCAGCGCGATGCCGACGCGGTGGAGATCGCCGCGACGGTCGGCCGCACCGAGTTCGAGCAGGTGGACGACTTCGGCGTCGTTCACAAGGTCCAGTCGCGCGACTTCCTGGTGCGGGCGGCCGACCTGGTGCTGGCCGGTGCGCCGACGCTGCCGAAGGCCGGCGACCGTATCCGCGAGACCGTCGGCGCGCAGACGTTCGTGTATGAGGTCATGGCCCCTGGCAAGGAGCCGCCGTGGCGCTACAGCGATCCATACCGCAAAGCGCTGCGGATTCACACGAAGCACGTGGCGACGGAGTGATGCCGTGAAGGTCGACGCACCGCCCATCAACGGAAGCGCCCGCCAGAAGCTGGCCTGGCTCGCCGGCGTCGTGCTGACGTTGCTGACGATCCTGATGCTGGCCGGCGGCGCGCGCCTCCTGCGCCACGACTCGCAGATCGCCGTGCACGACACGCGGATCGAGACGCTGGAACGGACGCTGGGGCGCATCGAGGCCAAGCTCGACCGCCTGCTGGAGCGGCACCCGTGAGCACGATCATCGACATCGCCGACGCCGTGGTCGCCAGCCTGAACGCCGGCTCGTTCGCGCTGGAGTTCGAGGCCGAGCGGAAGTACCAGCCCGTCTTCGAGCTTCAGGACATGCAGACGCTGCACGTCAGCGTCGTGCCGAAGTCGCTGGCGATCACGACCGCGGCCCGCGACAGCGGCTTCTTCGACTGCGCGATCGACATCGGCGTGCAGAAGAAGGTGAACCCAGAGCAGCCTGACGAGCTCGATGGGCTGATGAACCTGGTCGAGCAGATCGCCGACCGCCTTCGGATGAAACGGCTGGACGACGCGCCGAACGCGGCGTGGCTGAGTGTCGCCAACGAGCCGGTGTTCGCCCCCGAGCATCTGGAGCAGTGGCGGCAGTTCACGAGTGTGCTGACGGTGACGTACCGGGTGCGGAGATGAGCGGTGCCAGCGAACGCGGTGCTGAAGTCGTTCGTGCTCGGTTTGCCGGACTGGACGAAGCTGGCAACCGTTCCGACGGTCGTCCAGGCGACGGTCATCGCAGACCCGACGAACGCCAGCAACATCAGCGTGCGGTTCCGCGGCGGTATTTCAACGAACTGGCCGCCGGGCGCGTCGGTGTCATTCGAGTCGGTGGACCTGTCGGAGATCGAGGTGCGGGGCGCCCCGAACTACAAGGTCCTGGTCGCAGGCTACGCCCCGGGCAGCCGGCCACGCGGGCGCAGCGCACTGCGGCTGAGCCAGAAGTACGTGCCGGAGTACGCAGAGGTGATTCCGGGCAACGGCGAGACCGGCGGGACGGGCGGCGAACTGCCCCCCACCGGAGGCGGATAGCGCGATGGTCAACGTCTACCTGAAGTCGTTCAGCCTCGGCTCGGGCTCGTACGTCAAGCTGGCCGACGTGTCGACCGTCATGAACGCCACGATCATCGCCAGCGTGAAGAACACGAACCCGGTGAACGTTCGTTTCCGCGGCGGCACGCCGGCGTCGTGGCCGCCCGGCGCGGCAGCGCTGCTCGAGGGTGTCGACCTTACGGAATTCGAAGTCCAGGGCGCGTCGGGACACCTGCTGCTGGTCGTCGGCTACACGCGATGAGGAGGCTCTGAAATGGCCATCAAGCTCGGCATGGAGGCCGTGCTCAACTACAAGGTCGGCGGCCAGGGCGGCGGCGGTGCGTGGAACGCGTTGGGTAACACCCGCGACGTCACGCTGAATCTGGAGACCGGCGAGGCCGACGTCACGACCCGTGCGAATTCGGGCTGGCGCGCCACGGTCGCGACGCTGAAGGAGGCATCGGTCGAGTTCGAGATGGTCTGGGATACGGCCGATGCCGGCTTCACCGCGATCAAGAACGCGTACCTGAACAACGAGATCATCGGCTTCCAGGTGCTCGACGGCGCCGCCGGCCAGGGGCTTCAGGCCGACTTCATGATCACGGCCTTCTCGCGCAGCGAAGCGCTGGAGGAGGCGATCACCGTCTCGGTCACGGCCAAGGTGACGTACTCGGCCACGCCGCCGAGCTGGATCGGGGGCTAGCGCATGAAGACCTTCAACGACAACGCCGGCCGGACCTGGACGATCGCGATCAACGTCGACGCGATCAAACGCGTCCGCTCGCTGCTCGACGTCGACCTGCTCGAGATCGTCGAGGGCAAGCTGATCGAGAAGCTGATCCGCGATCCCGTCCTGCTGTGCGACGTCGTGTATGCCGTCTGCAAGCGCGAAGCGGACGCCAGGGGTGTCAGCGACGAGGACTTCGGCCGGTCGATGGCCGGCGACGCGATCGAGCATGCGACGAAGGCCCTGCTGGAGGACCTGGTGGGTTTTTCCCCGAGCCCGAGAGATCGGGCGAACCTGAAGCGCGTGCTCGAGACGACGTGGACCGTGATGGACCGCGCCCGCGACCTGGTCGAGCAGCGGCTCGAAAGCGGCGAACTGGAGAAGGTGGTCGAGCAGGCGCTGGCGACTGCTGGCAGCTCATCTGGCGCTGCGCCGGCATCGTCGGGATCGACCCCGGCCGGCTGACGCTGCGCGAGTTGTTGATGATGGCCGAGGGGCGGGCGCGCGACGAATGGGCGCGCATGAGTTCGCTGATGGCGCTGATCGCCAACGCCCACCGCGACCCAAAGAAGACCCGGGCCTTCCGGCCGCGCGACTTCGACCCGTTCGCCAAAAGGCATGAGCCGGTCAAGGTCGGCGTGGACGTGCTGAAGGACGTGTTCATTCATGGAAGAGTCCCGCCGCACGTGTCGGCGGACGGCTGAAAGTTCACGGAGGAACGGCAATGGACCCTGTCACTGTTGCATCGCTGGCGCGCTTCGCGCCGTACCTGATTACGCTGCTGCTGGGCGGCTGTCTCTTCGGCTGCGCGAGCCTCAACCCACAGCCGCCGATCGAGGCGTTCGCCAACAAGCTGGCCGACGAGGCCATCATCCCGGCAGTCCGCGAGGGCCTCTCGCAGGGCGTCGAGCACCTGACCATCCAGGCCGGTGCCCACGGCATCAACCCGACCTATGTCGTGAACTTCGAAGGCAAGTGGGTGGTCGGTGTCGAGGGTCGCGCGAGCGTCGGCGTCGAAGGTGTGGCCGGCCAGCTCCAGATCTCCAGCACGAGCACGGAGGAGACGGAGACGAGGCCGCATGCTAAGGGCAGCGACGAAGCCACGAAGCCACGGAGCGACGAAGGCCAAGGCGCGAGCCCTGCCGCAAGCACGGGATCGCGGACATCGTCTTCGACGGTACTCGGTCCACCGCCGTCGACGGTCACCGTGAAGATCACGGACGTCGACGCGGACGAGAATAAGGGCTTCGCGCGCCTCGAGGACGGCACGCTCGTGGTCGTGCTCGGCGCCGCCGACAAGCTCGGCCAGACAGTGACCGCCGAGGTCACCGCGCTGGCCGGCACGCGCGCGAGCCGCCTGATCAGGGCCCGCCTGGCGGACGGACCTTGACATGTTGACGCGGCTGACGATCACAGCGCTGGTCGCGGGCGCGTTGCTCGGATGTGCCGCCAGCACATCCCGGCAGCGGCTCGACCTCGCGCCACACGGCGTAGGCGCGTCGCCGGCCGTTTCACCCACGTCGCAGCCGGCTGGCAACGCCGACGCGATCGACGTGCAGCAGCTCAGCGGCCAGATCGTCGCCGGCGTGAAGGCGGAGCTCAGCAGCCAGGTCGAGACGGCCATCGAGACCACGCTGGCCGCGCACGTGCAGGCGACGGGCGTCGGCCGCGATGTGACCGGATACCGCAGCGAGTTCGGCGTCGGGGCCACGCTGGTCGTGACGCTGACGCTCATCCTCGCCCTGATCCTCAGCCACCGGCGCGAGATCCTGCGGATCAAGCACAACGGCAAGGCCTGACGCACACGGAGGTGCATCGACATGGCGACGTACACGTTCACCAGCGGCAGCGTGCTCCAGAGCGGCGCCACGCAGGGCGCGATCGCCGGGGAGGCGTTGAATGCTGGCGACTTCATCTATCTTGACCCAGCGGACGGCAAGGCCCGCAAGGCTGAGTGCGACGGGACCGTGGACAAGGCCAAGGCCGCGGGCATCGCGGTCAACTCCGCCGTCGCCGGGCAGCCGGTGAATTATGTCGCCAGCGGCGAGGTGACCGTGGACGCGGCCGCGTTCACCGGCGCGGGGTTGCTGATGCTCCTCTCGCCGACCGCAGGCAAGTGCATGGACGCAGCCGACCTGCTGACCGGCCAGTACTTGACGATCATCGGCTGGTCGACCGCCGTGAACAAACTCAAGGTCGACCTGGCCCACAGCGGACTCCAGAAGGCATGATCGACCTGCGCATCAAGGACCTGTTCTTCGACCGCCAGAAGGTCGTCCGCGCGGTGGACAAGGCGAAGCGTCAGGTGCTCGCGAAGGCCGGCGCGTTCATCCGCCTCACGGCGCGGCGCAGCCTGCGCACGCGCGCCGGCTCCGCACCGCCGGGCCAGCCGCCGCACTCCCACACCGGCCTGCTCAAGCGCTTCATCCTCTTCGGCTACGACCCGGGCCCGGACTCGGTCGTCGTTGGCCCGGCGCGGATCAACCGCACGACCGACGCGCCGCACACGCTCGAGTTCGGCGGCACGACCGTTGTCGAGCGCGGCCTGAAGGCAAAGGTTCGCAAGCGCAAGGTGCGCATCGCGCCTCGCCCCTTCATGGGGCCCGCCCTGGAGAAGGAGCGCCCCAACCTGCCGAGACCCTGGGCCAACAGCGTGCGGGGAGTCTGACGCATGGCCGCCGCACAGGGCATTCGCGCAGGTCGAGCGTTCATCGAGCTGGGCGTCAGCGACAAGCTCACTAAGGGACTGCGCGCGGCGCAGAAGCGCCTCCAGGCCTTCGGCGAGGGGCTGCGATCGATCGGCACGCATCTGGGCGCGATCGGCGCTTCGGCGCTGACGGCGCTGTTCGGCACGGCGAAGACGTTCGCCGACATGGGCGACAGTCTGGACGAGATGTCCGCCCGGACGGGCGTGAGTGTCGAAACGCTGTCGGAACTGGGATTTGCCGCCGAGCTGGCCGGCGCCGACATGGAAACGCTGGAGACCGGCGTCCGCAAGATGCAGAAGACGATCTCGGAGGCGATCGGCGGATCGAAGAGCGCCGCCGACGCGCTGGCGCAGCTTGGCCTCTCCGTCGCCGACCTGAAGAACCTCAAACCCGAGCAGCAGTTCAAGCTCATCGCCGACCGGATCAGCCGGATCACCGACCCCACGCTGCGCGCCGCGCTGGCGATGGAGGTCTTCGGCAAGTCGGGCACGCGCCTGCTGCCGCTGATCCAGGACGGCGCGAAGGGGCTCACCAAGTTCCAGGAACAGGCCCGGGCGCTGGGACTGACCGTCTCCACGCAGGCCGCCAAGGACGCCGCCGTGCTCGCGGATGCGCTCGACACCGTCTGGCGCGTGCTCAAGCAGGCGGTCTTCACGATCGGCTCGGCCCTCGCGCCGACGATCACAGAACTGGCCAACAAGGTCACGCGCGCGGTCGTGGCGTTCATGAACTGGGTCAAGGAGAACAAGGCGCTGGTCGTCACAGTATTCCAGGTCGCCGCGGGTGTGGCGGCCGCGGGCGCCGCGTTGATCACGCTCGGCGTCGCGGCGTCCGCGCTCGGCGCGGCACTGGGCGGGCTGGCCACGATCGTGTCCGGCGTTGGCACTGCGCTGGGCATCATCGGTAGCGCCATCGCCGCGCTGGTCTCGCCGATCGGCCTGGCGATCACCGCCGTGGCCGGCCTGGGCGCCGCGATCGTGGTCTACACCGGCGCCGGCGGCGATGCGCTGGCCTGGCTGGGCGAGCAGTTCCGCTGGCTGCGCGACGCCATATATAAGGTAATAGGCGGCATCTCCGACGCTCTCGCGGCCGGCGATATCACGCTGGCGGCGCAGATCCTCTGGCTGGCGCTGAAGTTAGCGTGGCAACAGGGCGTCGATGCGCTCAATCGGGCCTGGCTGGAGGCGAAGCGCCTCTTCATCGGCACGGCGCAGGCGATGTGGTTCGGCGCGCTGGCCGCCGCGCAGCAGGTTTTCCACGCCCTCGAGGTCGCCTGGATCGAAACCACCGCGTTCCTCTCGAAGACCTGGACGAACTTCACGTCCGACCTGCGCCAGGCGTGGGGCATCATTCAGAACTGGCTCACCAAGCGCTGGCTCGACCTGATGAACCTCTTCGGCCAGCTCACCGACGAGCAGGCCGAGGCGGCAAAGCAGATGGCCGACCAGGAGTTCGCCGAGGGCGCCGCCGAGGTCGAGCGGCGGCGCGGCGCCGCACTGGCCGAGCGCGAGCAGCGCCGGCAGAGCGAGCGCGAGCAGTCCGCGGCCGTAAATGAAGCGACGCTGGCCGAGATCGGCCGGCAGTTCGAGGAAGCGCAGCGGGCGCTCGACGCCGACACCGACGCGAAGATCGCCGAGACCAAGCGCCAGCTCGCCGAGGCCCGCAAGGCGCTGGATGAGGCGCTCGCGGAGGCCAAGCGCAAGCGCGAGGAGGCCGAGTCCGAGAAGGCCCCACCCGGCAAGCCCAAGCTGCCCGGCGATCTGAAGGATCAGCTAGAAGGCATCGCCGACGTGCTGGCCGGAAAGATCAGCGTGACCGGCACGTTTAACCCGGCCGCGCTGCTCGGCCTCGGCGGCGACGCCGAGGAGCGCACCGCGCGGAACACCGAGCAGATCGCCAAGCACACGAAGCGCCTGGCAGACGCGGCGGTCACGGGCGGCCTGACGTTTGCGTGATGGATCGATGAACGGCAACGCCACGGAGGGAGTACATCTTGCCCGTCGAAGTCGCGGAGAAGTTCGAGAGCCGGCTGGTCACCACGGGCACGAGCCCGTCGGTCGAGCTGCGCTACACGATCCGCGGCACCGACGACGACGTCGAGGCCCGCAGCGCGCTCGTCGCCAATTCGCCGGCGCTGTACGACCCGTGGGGCGGCGGGCTGCTCTTCCTGCCGCGCGACACGGTCAGCGTGCAGCCGGTCGGCGAGATGCTGTGGGAGGGCATCGTCCGCTACGGCACGATCCCCGCGACCAGCGAGAGCGTCTTCTCGTTCGACACCGGCGGCGGCACACAGCACATCACGCACAGCCGCCAAACGGTCGCGTCGTACGCGCCGCCCGGCGGCACCGCGCCCGACTTCAAGGGCGCTATCGGCGTCACCGCCGACAGTGTCGAAGGCGTGGATATCACGGTCCCCGTCTACCACTTCTCGGAGACGCACTACCTCGACGCCACGCTGGTGACCGAGCCGTACAAGGCGACGCTCTTCGCGCTCACCGGCCGGGTGAACAGCGGCGCGTTCAAGGGCCTGGCCGCCGGTGAGTGCCTTTTCCTCGGCGCGGCCGGCACGAAGCGCGGCCAGGGCGACTGGGAGATCACGTTCCGCTTCGCGGCCAGCCCGAACGTCACCGGCCTGACCATCGGCGACATCACCGGCATCGCGAAGAAGGGCTGGGAGTACCTGTGGGTGCGCTACGCGGATGCCGAGGACGCGGCGGCCAAGGCGCTCGTGAAGAGGCCGATCGCGGTCTACATCGAGAAAGTCTACGCCGACGGGGATTTCAGCCTGCTGGGGATTTGAGTAATGGCCGGGCCGATGCAGAAGGTGAAGCGCGGCGACCCGCTGGTCATCCCGGCGGCGACGTTCAACACGTTCATCGACGCCGCCCGCGACTTCCAGGACCGCCAGCGCAGCGCCCGGCGCGACGCGGTGCGCGAGCAGCGCGACACCGGCATCGTCCTGATCCGCAACGAGAGCGGCGCGGACCGCGATCGGTTCGACGTGCTGGGCATCGAAGGCCCGATCATCGAGCGCGTCGACAACGAGGATGAGTTCAAGCAGCGCGTCGCGCTGCGCGGCGTCGTGCCGTCCAGCCCGCATCCCGGCAGGTTCGCAATCCTGCTCGAACCGGCCAAGGACCAGGCCATCGTCCGCGCCTGCGTGGACGGCGTGTGCGTCGTCCGCGTGCGGATGGCCGACGAGGCGCACACCTCGGCCGACGTCGCGGTCGGCGTCGCGTCGCGGCTGGAGAGCGGCGATTCAGGCACGGCCCGCTTGTTCTGGGTCGAGCCGGTCGAGGACCGCCAGGACCCCGAGATCGCCTGGACCGTGGCCCGCATCGGCGGCGGAGGCGGCGGCAGCGTCACCGCCGCGTTCGCGATGATCACCTCGAAGACCGGCAGCGCGCCGCCGTTCCGCTACGCGGCCGTGCAGGCCACGATGGATGCCGACGGCGTCTGGACGGAGGTCGGCGGCGGCGCGGCGTACAACAACGTGTTCAACATTGAGGAGCAGGGCGCCGGCGGCCAGTGGGTCAATCCGTTGGTGGTCGGCGACGTGGTGCTGATCTTCGCCGCGCCCGACCCGGGCATCGACGCCTTCGTCTGCACGCGCTCGCACTATCGGGGGACGTACTGATGGGCGCGTCGCGGATGAACGCGGTGGGTCGTGGGCTATCGACGACGCGCGCGCAACGCGATAGCGCCAGTCAGCAGAGAGAGGGCCGACACGGGCTCTGGCACTGCATGGACGGCGATTGTGATATCAGACTGGGCGGTCGCCGAGTTGCCGTCGATGTCCCGGAACGTGTATGTGAAAGAGTCAAACCCGATGCTGTACGCTTGCCCTGCCGGAAGTGTGAAAGCCGCGTCGAGCATGGCGGTTCCAGCGCCGGCGAAGATGATCGGGCTCGCATCGACGACGTACAGTTCCATTTGCGGATCGATGAGTGTGATCCCGAACGTCAATCCGAGGTATGTGTCGCCGTCCACGTCCCAGCCCGTGAAATCGTAGTTGAACGTCCCTTCGACGCTGACCTCAACGGGCGTAGTGGGTGTGATCACGATGGCCGCACCGGCGCGGGCTCCCGACTCCCAATCGTGGATGTAGGTCAACCCCTGCTGAGTGCCGGCTGTCAACAGGATGTTATCCGAATCAAACACGAGGTCGTACTGCGCGTTGGCCGTCGAAGGGCCGATTGCGACACTGACCGTCTCCGAAACGGGACTCATCGGAGCGTCGGAAGTCCGGCGATCCAGGACCGATCCGAGCGGGTCCTGCCAGGCTTCAGCGCCAAGCCCGTAGTACGAGAAGTTGAGGTCCGCTCGAGCATCCGAGCCGAAGAGCGCGACGGCGAGAGAAAGGGCGGCCAGCGATCGAACATTGGAACCGCGCATTGGCAACCTCCCGAACGTACGGGGTCACGCCCCGCCTTGATCGAAAGCTCTGCGTCCATTGTACCGATTCGAGAAATCCGAAGTAACCGGCCGTCGAGTTTCAAGAGGAGTCTCGGCAATGGGTGAGTTCCTTTTGCGCCTTACCGACCTTGAGAGCGGAGCCGAGCTCGGGCGCTTCGCTGCGCGGAACATCCTCGCGTACGAAGGCATCCAGTACGTGCTGCGCCAGATCTTCCCGCCGTATCAGGCGGCGATGACGTTCCAAATCGGCGTCTGCGGCGCGACGGTGGGCTATCCCAACAGCTCGCCGAACCCGGCCGGCGGCGCGTCCTTTGGCCCGAACCTCACGTTCGCGCAGTGCACCGACGCCAACGCGAATGAGGGCGGCTGCTACACCAGCCCGATGCGCACGTCGTTCGGCTATGCGCGGCAGGCCGTCGCGTTCACCGCGTCGCTCGAGGCCGACGGCGGCGCGCTGGTCTCGCCCGAAGTGACGTTCCCGAACAACCACTCGTGGAGTCCGCAGGCCGGTTCGGCCTGGGACTTCCCGTGGACGCCGGAGGAGATCGAGCAGCCGCCGCCGGAGTGGACGCCGAAAGATTCGTGGGAGCCGGTGCTCGGCTTCCCCTGGCAGCGGCCGCGGAAGCGTTGCGGCACCGACTGCGACCCGTACAACCCGAACGTCTGCATCTACCCCTACATGCACCAGTGGGACGCCTCGGGCGAGGTGGACTGGCTGTGCGACTTCCGCAAGATCGGCGGCTTCCCGATCACGCTGGCATTCCTGGCCGACAGCTCGCGCAGCAAGCTGGTCGCCGCGGCCGCGTTCCGCGCGCCCGTGCTGCTGCGCCCGGGCACATCGCTGCACATCGCGTATCAGGCGCGCATCTTCGGCACGCGCGTGTCGCGCGACTTCGCGCTGCGCTTTGCGAAATATGCGTTCCAGAAGACCGGCAGCCGCTACGACGCGATCTACTGCCGGCCGCTGCTGAGCAGCGCCCCAAAGATCACCCGCCGCACGACGTACGCCGAGGCAGAACCGCACTTCCATGCCGACTTCGGCGCGGTCGCGCTTTCGTCCTGGACCTATGTCGCCGGCCCGCCGCCGCGGGTCGAGTCGAGTAATACGCCGCAGTGGCTAAATTCGACGGGCGGCGCTGTCGGGCCGTTCGGCGGCCTGGCCGTCTACGGCACCGTCGGCGGCGCCGAAGAGCTGATGTGGGTCACGCCGATCGCCCCGCCGGTCAACGTACCCAACGGCGACACGCTGCGTGTGCCGGCGAAGGTGCGCTTCGAGCTGGAGGGCGTCTGATGCCGTTCGTGGACATCACCAGCGACCAGCACGCCCTGTACGGCACGCATTCGCACGGCGAGGAGGGCTTCGCCACGCCCGGCGGCCAGTACCCGGCGCAGCTCAAGTGGTCCGACCTGCATCCACCTGGCGTGCGCGTCCTTCCGAAAGGCTCGCCGCCGGCCGGCCCGGGCGAGATCAACTGGGAAGATACGCTCGGGGGCAAGTTCGCGCTGGCGTTGGAGAAGCTCGAAGGCCTGCTCTACGCCGTCTTCGGCTCGCGCCCGCACGCGCACTGGAACGGCAACACCTGGGTCAAGCGCCAGTGGTACGACCGCCAACACCCGCGCTGCCTGTGGGGGCCGGAGGCTTGGGAACGCCGGCTGCTCGACTTCGGCGGCGTCTACGGCTGCGGTCCCGAAGGCCAGTGCTGGGACTATCAGGAGAGCGGCAAGGAGTACGCCGCGCTGGGCGAGTCGCCCCCGTGCTGCCCGATGCCGCGGCCCGAGGTGCCAATCCGCTCGCGCTCGGGCGATCCGGCGTTCCAGTTCATCAAGGGCGTTCACGACCGCACGTACTTCCCCCTCGGCAGCGTGAGCCGGGATTTCACAAGCGAGCCGTTCGAACCAGAGGGCCACGGCTGGTTCGGTGCAACGCAGCCGGGCCGCACGGATGGCGTCGGGTATGAGGAGAAGGACGGCCAGGCCGTCGCGTTTCGTTGGACCAAGCCCGCCGGCGTTCCGACGCCGACGACAATCCAACTCTGGTGGAAGCGCCGGCTGCCGGGCAGCTCGTGGTCGGGCTGGGACGCGATGACGATGACGCCTGTGGGCGATACGTACAGCGCCACGTTCGAAGCCCAGCCGCACGGGACCGAGTTCCGCTGGTACATCCGCTACTTCTACGACGACCCCAATCCGCAGAACCCGGACATCACCAAGTTCGACGCCGGTGATGAATCGCCGCCGTCAGATGCCGATGCCTACTACCTCCAGTGGTACACGCACTTCAACCCGTACATCTACGGCCTGCCCGAGATGCTCGACAGCTACGGCGGCGTCGACGTGCGGCGCGGCACCGACTACTACCAGTTCGACGGCTCGGAGACCATCCAGCCCGAACTCATCAACATGGCCCGCTTCGTGCTGAGCTGGTTCGGCGGCGACTGCTGCACCGGCGAGTACGACACCTGCGCTGAAACCGACGACCGCAGCGACGCGTTCCATCACAACCCGCGCTTCCGCGGCGGCGACCACGGCCTGTGCTGCGTGCCGATGCCGATCAAGTTCCGCTGGTCGGGCAGCAACGTCCATCCGCACTACATGACCGGCGGCAAGTCCGGCCCGCTCGACAGCCGTCCGCTGCACAACCGCGACGACCAGGCCGGCAGCCAGGCGGCCCGCAAGACCTGGCGCGGCATCAACATGCTCTATACCGACGATCTGCACTTCGACAACCCGTATTACGGCGGCGGGTACTCGTGGGGCACGGCGCCGGGCACGTTCGTGCTGATGTACAAGCCGAACTGGGACGAGAACGCGCGGGTGTGGGCCAAGTACCCGTCGTGGGGCCTGCGCCCGGGCGACGTGATCGAGGCGCTGCACATTCAGGAGATCATCGACGCCGTCGATTACCTGATCGACAACGGCGTGTGGACCTCGATCGGCACCTGCACGCGCAAGCGCACGCCCGGTCAGTTCATGGGCAAGGACTGCGGCTACCACTACGCCCTGAACTACATCGATTGTTACGGCACGTCGGGAGCCGAGTGGCGCATCGGCTGCGACAAGTGCTGCGCCAACGCCGAGGCCTGCTGGCCGTACAACCACGTGCTCGGCTACTGGTATCACGAGTGGGGGCCCGGCTATGAGAACCAGTGGACCGAGTATCCCGACACCTGCGAGACCTGGCCGACGCCGACCTGGCAGGAATGCACGCAGAACTGCGGCTCGGCCAAGTGCCACATGATGAGCCGCAAGAGCGGCTACTCCCAGTATTCGCCGGAAGGCAACCCCGACTGCCCGTGCGAGCGCGGCTACTGGGAGGACACGGTCTGCGACGGCTACGACCCGTTCGGGCCGTTCGGCGGCGAGGGCTCACCCGGCTGCGGCTACCACCGCGACGAGAAGGGCTGCAAGAGCTGGGACTGGCAGACGCAGCAGTGCGTCACCGATCCGCACAAGGGCTATCACTGCGTGCGGCGCGTCGAGGGCTACTCGTACTTCGCCTGCACGCCGGGCGAGTGCAACGCCGGCTGGGACGACGATCACGGCGGGCAGTACAAGAAGAATCGCCTCGACCATGAATGGTGCCACGGGCTGGATTGCTCGGGGCTGTGGGGCAAGGCGACCGGGCCGCCCGGCAATGAGTTCTCGGGCAACTGCCTCGGCGACATGTACGGCTGCGGCGACACTTTTCCAGGCGGGCCTGACCTGGGCCTTTGGTTCAGCGAGGTCACGGGCATTTACTGGGAGGGCCTCGTGCCGAGTTGGTATCCCGGGTGCAACGGCATGCCGGGTTGCAGTTCCGACTGCTCGTTCGGCGACACGCTGGCGCTGCCGCCGGAGATCCCGGGCTACGGCTATCACGATCTCAACGGCGACCCGCTCTGCGCGCAATTCGTCGATGCGCTGAGCGGCTGCTTCTCGGCCTGGAACGGCAGCGCGTGCTGCACGGGTCACATTTGCCAGTGCTCGCTGGGCGACTTCCCGGTGTGCAAGGGCGACGCGGCGTGGGTCGCGGTCGATCTGAATCTCGACGGCAGCGGGCGGCCGTACCGCAACTTCACCGGCCGCAACGGCAATCTGCCGCCGTATGAGGGCCGCGGCGTGCCCCGCCTGCGCAGCTACGACCTCACGAAAGACCCGGCGACGTGGATGCACGATTGTCCTTGTGAAACCTGGACTGGGGCTGGCCAATGCGTGATCTGAAAGACCTGCCCGTGCTGGCATCCAGCGGCGTCACCGCCGACGGCTACGACTATCTGCTCAGCCGCGGCGTTCCGGCCGATCGACTCGACGCGCTCATCCCGCTGTTCGACGTGCGCTACGACGACCAGGAGCGGCGCGTCGTGTTCCCAGTCCGCGAGGGCGGCGTCGACCTCGGTTACTCCGCCCGCGCGATCGACGCGAAACAGCGCAAGCGCTGGCTCAGCCATCCAGTCGAAGGCGGCCACAAGATCGTGATCTACGAGCCGGATCGCGTCCTCGCCGGCGGCGACACGCTGTTCGTCGTCGAGGGCCCGTTCGACGCGCTCATGGTCACGGCCGCGATGCAACCGGGCAACGACTCGGTCGCCACGGCATTCTTCGGCTCGCTGCCGACCGGCGAGCAGCTTGCGTACATCACGAACGCGATCCCGCTGTACCGCATGGCTTACATCATGCTGGACGCGAACGTGTACGGCCGTTGCCGCCGACTCGCGCAGGACCTGGCGAAGGCGACCGGCGCGCCCAACGTCGGCTCAATCCACATCGGCGGCGAGAACCGCGACCCGGGCGCGACGCGCTTCGAGGAGCTTCAAGCGCTGGTCGAGTTCGCGTCTGCATCGTGGCAGACGGAGATCCGCTGGATGTGGGAGCGGCGGCTGGTGTTCGGAGGCGTGGCGTGAGGGTGGCGACGAGGCGATGGTCTCGCACGATGAGGTGAATTCATGCCGGTGATCTCGATAAACGTCGGCCCGAAGCGTGTGCATCTGACGGCTTACTGCCCGGACGACGAGTTGGGTCTGCTGGCCTGCGACTACGTGCTCGCCCGCGCAGCCGAACTGCTCGACAGCACGAGCGAACCCGAACTGCGTCGCTGGCTGATCGAGCGCGATCCGGCAATCGCCGAGCTGTTCGCCAGGCTTGAGGCCGGCTGGAAGCTGCCGAGGACCGGCGACTTCACCGTAGACCCGAGTAATGCACATGCCGAGGCGCGGATCATCCGCCATCTGCTGCGCGAACGAATCGAGCAGTGCGCCGGCCGCCCGACTCACGAGCTCGCGATGAACGCGGCCGGCCCGATCATCGCGCCGGCGCCCAACGCATCGACCGCAGAACGCGCGACGGGTTGTTGCAGAAACAAGGACGAAAAGGACGCACCCGCGGGCTCGAAGCACTGCGGGAAGGAAAGCATGGAGGCGTGAATCATGACGAGTATCTTCGAGATCACTGACTGGGCGCACGTGGCATCGTTCTTCATCTGGACGCTGGCCGTCTGCGCCATCGCCAAGGCGCTGTTTGGTTCATTGCTGACGGCCGAGCTCCAGTACCGCCTGTCGCTGCGCGACGCCCCACGCCGCCAGCGCATGACCCGGCTGAACTGGGAGATTAACAACCGCGTCAAGTGGAACGAGGACGTTGCCCGCCGCTCGCCGCATGCGGCGAAGCAGCCGCTCACGGACGACGAACTCGAAACGAAGCGCCGCGAGCTCCAGCAGCTCGCCCGCACCTCGTTCGCCTGGCGGGCCTTCACTTACTTCATGGGCTGCTTCGCCTGCCAGGCCTTCTGGACGGCGATCGCCGTGCTTGCGATCACGCGGGGCATGAGTGACCTTCTCGCGACGCTCTTTACCGCAGCGGCGTACTCCGGGGCTGCCGTTTCGCTTTCCCTCACGGGCTCGATCGGCCACAATGGTCCTCGCGGTCTGATCGCTCGAGATACCTGCAAGAGCTGCGGAAAGTGACCCGTGAGAAACGCGCTGAACAAAGCCGGGCTTGCCGGGCTCAACGCTGTTTGCCCGTACTACACCATGTTCCCGCTGACCTTTCCGTTGCGCGTGCTTAAGGGGCGTGCAGAAGCCGGCGACTGGGTACTTGACCCGTTCTGCGGTCGCGGCACGACGAATTTTGCGGCACGGTTGCTGGGCCTGCCCTCGGTCGGCGTGGACACCAGCCGAGTAGCCGTCGCGCTAACCCAGGCCAAGCTGGCAGAGGCGACCGTCCACCAAGTCGTGAACGCGGCGAAGCGCATTCTGCGCAGACCCCAGCGTCGGGTCCGCGTTCCCGTCGGCGAGTTCTGGAGCCGGGCGTATGATTCGCGCGTGCTGGCGCAGCTTTGTCACCTGCGCGCGGCGCTGCTCAACGATTGCAGAAGCGACGCGAGAATTCTGCTGCGTGCGATTCTGCTTGGCGCCTTGCATGGCCCACGTACGAAGTACGAACCGTCGCACCTTTCGAACCAGTGTCCTCGCACGTACGCCCCCAAGCCGGATTACGCGGTGAGATTCTGGAAGAAGCGCCGCCTCGCACCGCCGGAAGTCGACGTAATCGAGGTCGTGCGCCGGCGTGCTTCGCGCTACCTCACGGAGCGACCCAGCCGAACGCGAGCTGCCGTATACCGGGATGACGCCCAGCTGCGCGGCTGCTTCGGCCGCCGCCAGTTCCGCTGGATTGTTACCTCGCCGCCGTACTACGGAATGCGCACCTACGTGCCGGACCAGTGGCTACGAGACTGGTTCCTGGGCGGCCCGGCTCGCGTGGTCTACCAGCCGCCGGCTGGCGAGCTTTCGCATCGAAGCCCGGCGGAATTCACCTCACAACTCTCGTCCGTGTGGCGAAACGTCCGGAGCGTTTCGACCGACGATGCCCTGCTCGTTGTTCGCTTCGGTGGGATCTCGGACCGCAAGGCCGATCCGGATACTCTGATCCGGCGCTCTCTGAGGGACGCGGGCTGGCGACTCGTTACGGTCCGCGATGCGGGTACGGCTAGCAACGGGAAGCGTCAGGCCGAGCAGTTTCGACTGCCGAGCCGCGGCCCGATTGCAGAGTTCGATTACTACGCCCGGCCGGCGCAGTAGCATCAAGCGCGAACGACGAACGTGCTGCCGTTGCGCTTTTCTGTGCGCCATTTTTCGTTCTCTGGCCCGATCAGCGTGTTGATGGCCTGCTTGACAAGCCCGAAGGCCACCTGCTCGCGGTCGTTCATGGTCTCGGGCAATTCGGCGGCAAGCAGATAACCGACGCGTCCCCACTTGATGCCATCACGATTCAGCTTGTCGTTGAATTCGCGGTTGTTTCGCAACGCTTCGATGGCGCGTTGCTGGGCAAGCCGAAGGACATCAACGGGACGGTCAGCCGACACCGCGCCATCTCCGTCTCCGCCGGCGGCTGCGGCTGAAACTGCAAACAGCTCGCCGTCGACCGGCTGGGAAACCGCCGATACGGCGGCTTCCGCTTCGGCTATCTGGGCCGTGTATTTCTGCCTGAGCCCAGACGCATATGTCTCGACTGCCGCCCGCGTGTAGTCCTGATCCTGCCGCTGGTACATGTGCTCGAATGAGAGCACCCGCACGGGGATGGGGTAAGGCGTACCCTTCACGCTGCTCCAAAACACCCCCTGGCCGACGATGGGCTCGTTCAGCAGTGAACTGAGTAGGTCGCCGCTGAAATGCGAGTTGGCCGTCTGCACGTTCCGCAGGTCGGCCGATGACAGCAGGTGGAAGATGAACCAGTTGTCGCCCTGACTGAGGATCTCGGTCGGGATGGCCCCGGGTTGCTGGGTGATCAGCAGCGCACCCAGGTCGTACTTTCGGCCTTCCTTTACCCACTCGATGTAGGGCCGCGCTGCCGGCGCACGCTCGTTTAGCACCGCTTGGGCCTCTTCGACCACGGCGATGGTAGGGATCGTCCGGGGCTGCGCGCTCGTAAACTCCTCCTGATTGTGATCGAAAATCCGCCGCAGGATGATCCCAGACAGACTGAGTGCCGGCCCGCCGCGCAATTGGGAGACGTCGACGATGCACAGCTTGCCGGCGGATAGCGCCTCGAGGAGCTTGTCCATAAGCTGGCTCGTGCGATCGTGGATCATCTCCACGATCCGCGTCATATTGGAGCGCGCGGCTAACGCCTGGTCGTCCTGCCGATCATCGAGTCGCAGGAGTTCTCGGATGTGATCGACGTCCGCGCCATTGCCCTCGTCGTCAATCAGATCGACCAACTCGCCCCAGCGCCCCGGGTCAAGGCCTTTGATCTTGGCTACGTTCTGCTGATCCTGCCTCTCCGCCGAGAGCGTGAGGGCGATGATGTCCGCCGGCCGGAAGCGGCGGATGTCGAGCTTGATCCCGCCGGCGATGAACGAGCCATAGAACGGGCTCGGCGCCTGGCGGGACGTGAACACCACGATCTTGTCCTGAAGCTCAGGGACGTCGCACAAGCCCGGGCGGCCTTTGTCATCCGGCCAGAAGTACTCGCCGTCCGGGTCGAAGATGACCGTCCCGACAGGGACGCGTCGGCCGCCACGTTTCTCAACCGTGGGCGTTTCGCGGTACAGGTTGCTGAACAGCAGCTTGTTCAGGTTCGATTTGCCGAAGCCGGCCCGCGCAAATACGAACGTCCGCCGAGAGATCAGGCTGTCGACGGCGAACTTCACGACGACGGGCGGGCTCTTGACCTGCATCCACGGCTTCACTTCCAGTGCGCTTTGACCGTCAGCGTAGATGTACTCGCCCATAGCGAGGTAGCCAATTGGCACGCCTTCGGTGTTGTGGCCCGCGATTTCCTGGAGCACGCGGTCGCACAAGAAAGCCACCGGGCTACCCACGTGTGGCAGCCGTCGATGGGAAGCCACGAACGTCAGCGTGCCGTCGACGTTGCGTCGAAGCACGCCCAGAACCCGGATGTTCACCCGATACTTGAGGTAGTCCTCGCGGAGGTGTTCCGACACCGAGCGTCGCTCACGGATCGCGCGGATCGTAAAGTCCTCACCGCTCGAACCAGTCAGCCGTCCCTCGGATGAAAGCGATGTGATCCGCCCGAGCACCGCCTCGTCCTCGCTCTCGAGGCGCACGAGAAGAAACTGACCGTGCATCGGGATGTTGTGAAAGTCCGTTCGGTACGGCAGCACAAGGTCTGCGTGGAACTCGAGGCCTCCTTCGCTGAATCCGCGGAAGATACCGATGATCTGGTCTGGTGGAAATAGATCAACCGATGCCGACATGCTCGCCCTCTCACTGATATCGTCGCGCGCTCGGATCGGCCGTCGACAATGCGAATTCGTCCAATAGGCCACGGCGATCGCCGAGCGTGTCGCGGATCGCGTCGTAGATTGCGTCCTGGAGAATGACCATGTCGAAATCGACAAGCGCTGCGTGTTCATGCGCCCGCTGAAGGCACTGCGGATAGAACGGCACCGGGAAGCCCTCGTTCGCGTCCGCAAGCAGGTAGCTGATGATGGCCGGCGCGTCGTCGACCTGCGTCTCGAAGATGTCGATGGGCCAGATTGGATCGTGCGGCCGTCCACCGAACTTCACGAAGTGCATTCGTCCCGCTACGAACTTGTTCGCTTCGCCGCCCTCGGCGGCCTCCTCCTCCCCGCGCGCGTACTCGTGCCACTTGTACGCCTTCATCTCGATGTTCCGCGGCACTTCGACGAAGCAGGGGTACGTGTGGCGCATCACGCCTTCCAGCGCCATCGCCAGGTGGTAGCGCTGCAAGACCTTGCTGTGCTTGGCGATCCCGGCGAGGAACACGCGTCGCCGGCGCTGGCGGTACTGGTTCTCGATACCCTCCTTGAGCCGGGCGACGTATTTGCGGAAATTCTCGCCCCGGAAGACTTTGCTGCGCAGAAACCCGTCTCGGACGATAACCGTGTCTGACCCGAACGCCGTGTCGCAGGCGAACGTAAGCAAAAAGGCCCACTCCATCAGCTCGCGGTAGACCTGGACCCAACTCGGCGAGATCGGCTCTCGTTCCCGACCCGGCGCCGGTGGTCGCGGGATCATGTGTGACAGGTCCCAGAGCGTGCTAACCCCGACGGCAGTCATCATCCTGCCCATCGCTGTCCGAGCTTGGCCGCGTTCGTCGATGTGCTTCGCGTTCAGGCGCAGCAGATCGCTCGTCGGAGTCACCGCTTCCAGGCAGTATTCGTTGTTGTTCGAGTCCACGACGCGTACGAGCTGGACCAGGAACGGGTCGAACTCGACTCGATTGTTGCCGCCATCGGTCCCGACGAGTGAAACCGCCGTCGTTGACCGGGGCTGGATGCGGCGCGTGTTCGCTCGGAGCGGCCGGATTTCGGCCCGTAGCTCGTCCAGGAGCGCACGGTCCTCGCCCATGCGGGCCTGCATCTCGGCTCTAAGCGTGTCGAGGCTGTCCGGGTCGATCATCGCTGAACACCGACGGGCGCCGCTCCGCCGTCCATCTGTTCTGGCGGCTGGCCAGCAGCGTCGTTTGACATTCTAATGCCTTGTGCCAGGTGGCGTTAGGCTCGCATGCGGGCACCGAACCTACCCGGCCCGGGTGCCCCCAGGCGCCTACTCCCAGGAACAACACGGGTACGCGCCACAGGCGCAACGATTTATCATCGTCGCCTGTTCCAGAAACGTGCGGCCAAACGCTTGCTGACGATGAAGGGAATGAGCGCGGTGCAACTTACGGCGGACATCGACCTTACGACAAAGGAAATCGCCGGCCTGGCGTCGCTCGACGCCGTCGCTGCGTTCCTGGCGCGCCTGGGCTACCCGACGGACCGCCGCGAGGAGCTGACCGCCGCCGCCTTCGGCCTTCCGCCCGAGACCGCCGACGCCATCCGCAAGATCGAGCTGCTCACCGAGGACGCCGAGCGGTTCTTCCGCGTCATCTTTGTCCAGCTTCGGTCCGTCACGGCCAAGGCCCGCAACGAGCTGGCCCGCAATCTGGGCAGCCGCAACGCCGACCACCTGCTCATCCTGACAAAGGACTTCGAAGTCCTCGAACTCGTCCTGATCGACAAGGAAACCCGTCAACGGCACGCCCCGGGTGGCGGGCCGAGCGTGCGGGTCATCCCGCGCGTCGTCACAGTGATGCGGAAGGCCAGCACGCACCTCGATCGCCGCATCCTGCGTCGCATGACTTGGACGGGTAAGGACGGTCTCGACCAGTTCGACAAGCTCCGCAGCATCTTCGAGGCAGCCCATTACAGCGGGCAGTACTTTCAGAACCGAGCGCTCTTCGCCGACCACTATCTCGAAACTCGCCTGCGGGAAGATGCCGCCTGGCGCGACGATCCGTCCACGGCGTTCGCCGCCGTCCGCGACCTGCTCAGCAACGCCCGCGGCCGCTGGAGCGGCAAACCCGAGCAGACCGTGCGCGGAGAGCTGTTCGAACCGCTCTGGAAGCTGCTCGGCTTCAAGGCGAAGGTCGCCAAGGCCGCGAACAAGGATCACCTGACGCCCGATTACGAGCTTCACAGCGCCGACGGCCAGACGTTGACCGTCGCTTTCTGCTACCGCTGGGATCGCTGGCTCGACGGCCCGGACTTGAACGACCCCGACACGCCCGAGGAAAACCCCGGAGCCGCTGTCGTCTCCGCCCTCGCCGAGGGCAAAGCGCGCTGGATCATCGTCACCAACGGCAAATTCTGGCGGCTTTACAGCCGCGATGCGCACTCGCGCTCGACGAACTTCTACGAGGTCGATCTCGAAGAAGCGCTGCTCGCGTCGGGCGAGACCGACCCCAACGAAGCGTTTCGGTATTGGTGGCTCTTCTTTCGGCGACAGGCGTTCGAAACGCTGCCGCAGACCGACCCGCCGGCCTGCTGGCTCGACACCGTCGTTCGTGGCAGTCGCGATTACGCGAAGCGCCTGGGCGAACGCCTGAAGGACCGTATCTTCGTCGAGATCTTCCCGCACCTGGCCCAGGGCTTCCTGTTGGACCGCAAGAAGCGGCTCGGTATCAGCCGCGCTCCGACCGACGACGAGCTCCGGGACACGTTTGAGGCGACGCTCACGCTGCTATACCGGCTGCTGTTTCTGCTCTACGCCGAGGCCCGCGATTTGCTGCCCGTCCGCGAGGCCGCGTACAAGGCCGCTAGCCTGAAGCAGATCAAAGAGGAGATCGCTGGCCACGCCGGCATCGCGGAATCGGACGCGGGCACCAAGCTGAAGGTTTTTTCCGACACCGAGGCGACGATCTACGACCGCCTGACGCGCCTGTTCGCCGTCATGGACCAGGGCGACGCTGTGCTGAACGTCCCGTGCTACAACGGCGGCCTGTTCCTCACCGAGCCGGACCGCAAGTCAGCAGACCGCGAACATCGCATCGCCCGTTTCCTGCTCGAGCACAAGGTTCCCGACCGTCATCTCGGCCTGGCGATCGATCGGCTGGCCCGCGACGTGGACGAGAAGACGTTCTCGCTCGCGTTCATCGATTACAAGTCGCTGGAAGTGCGGCACCTCGGCAGCATTTACGAGGGCCTGCTCGAATTCAAACTGAAGATCGCCGAAGAGGACCTCGGGATCGCGACGGAGAAGAAGGCCGAGAAGTACATCCCGCTCTCGCAGGTCCGGCCCGGTCGCGGAAAGCGCGCCGCCGCCGGCGCCGTCGTGCGCACGGGTGAAGTGTACCTGTCAAACGACAAGGCCGAGCGCAAGGCGACGGGTAGCTACTACACACCCGATCCGATCGTCGAGTACATCGTCGAGCACACCGTCGGCCCCGTCCTCGCCGAGAAACTGGACGCACTGCGCCCCGATTTGAACGCCGCCTGCAAGACGTACCACCGCCATCTGACGAACGCGAAGAACAACCCCGGCCTGGTCCCGAAGGACGCCGATCCACGGGCCTTCGCCGCCGCAAAGACCTACGCCGAGCACCGCGACCTGGTGGATCGCGTCTTCGACCTGAAGGTGCTCGACCCGGCGATGGGCAGCGGGCACTTCCTGGTCGAGGCCGTTGACTTCATCACGGATCGGCTGCTCGACTTCCTCAACCGCTTCCCGCACAACCCCGTCCAGTTCGCGCTCGACAAGACGCGGCGAAGCATCCTCGACGCCCTCGGCGAGCAGGGCGTCACCGTCGATCCCGACAAGCTGACCGACATCAATCTGCTCAAGCGCCACGTGCTCAAACGCTGCATCTACGGCGTGGACCTGAACCCGATGGCCGTCGAACTGGCCAAGGTCAGTCTCTGGCTCGACGCATTCACGCTCGGCGCGCCGCTGAGCTTCCTGGACCACCATCTGCGCTGCGGCAACAGCCTGATCGGCGCCAGGTTCGAAGACCTGAAGAAGGCGACCACCGGGCAGCTCTTCGCGATCGACTACGAGCCGCTCCTGCGCGCCATCCGTCACGTGCTCTTCGTTAACGAAATGGCCGATGCGACGGCGGCCGAGGTCCACAAATCCGCCGACGAGTATTCGCAGGCGCGCCGGGAGCTGTCGGGCTATCAGATCGTGCTCGACCTGCTCGTGGCCGACCACTTCGTCGACGGCAAGCTCAAGCCCAGCAAGCTGCTCCAGGAGGCCAGCGACCTCGACCTGACCACGCGCGCGAAGCTGCTCGCGTCCCTCGATGAGAAAGCCGCGCTGCTGGTCGAGCAGGTCGAACGTGTGGCCCGCCGCCCGGACCTACGTTTCTTCCACTGGGAGATCGAATTCCCCGAGGTGTTCTTCGGTTTCGCGGACGCAGACCGGCGGAAAATCAAGCACAGGACCGACATCGCCGCTGGGTCGGCAGGGTTCGACGCTGTGATTGGCAATCCACCGTATGACGTACTCGCTGAAAAGGAAGTCGGAGATCAGGCACGCGAACATCTTGCCTACTTCAAGACGGACGGCAGGTATGAAGCTGCGCGCTCCGGGAAGTCCAACCTGTACAAACTGTTCGTCGCTCGTGACCTATTCCTTCCTCGCGCTGGCGGGACCGTAGGGCACATCGTCCCCATGCCACTTCTCGGCGACCGACAAGCGGTCGGCCTACGACGCCACATGCTCCATTCATGTCGCGTTCTGCGAATAGATGCATTCCCGCAGCACATTGATGCCGGCAGCCGCGTCTTCGAGGACGCGAACCTCACGACCTGTATTTTCGTTTGCAAGCGCGCTCAGCCGGACGAAACAGCTACGGTGGCGATACGGACCCATCCCGGCGGCGAGGTACTTCACTCGACGCCATTCGCGACGCCGAGAGTAACGCTCATCCGATCGCTCGATCCTGACGGATTAGCAATACCTGCATGCACCCCGGATGAGTGGCGAATAGTCGAAAAGCTGGCCCGGAGTCCGCTCCTCGAGAAGCTCGGCGAGCGCAACACGTCGTACCAGGGCGAGGTCAACGAGACGATCCACCGCGCCTGTCTTCGCGAGAATGGACAAGGATTGCCAGTTCTGCGAGGAGCCCACGTATGCAGGTACACAATCCGGGACTCCTGGCGTCAGAACGACCTTTTTCTAGACGCAACCACATTTCTTCAGGGGCGTGATGAAGATTCGAAGGCCTTTCATCATCGTCACGCTCGCGTGGGGTTTCAGAGAAGCGCGCCTCAGAACAACTTCCGTCGCTTGATCGCGGCTCCGATTCCGCGCGGTGCGTTCTGCTTTGACACGGTCAGCTACTTCCTGCCGGATACGTGCTCCTTGTCGGCGCATCTGCTCTTGGCCCTGCTCAATTCGGAACTGCTGGACTGGTATTTTGATCTTGGTAGCACGAACTCGAAGGTCAACGAGTACCGCTTGAATCTCTTGCCGGTACCGCGTTTCCATGCCCATCGCGCCAGCGCTGCGTCTGACGCGCGCGTTGCGAAGGTAAACAACCCGTCAGAGCTACTTGCCGGCGTTTGCCACGAAAGTTCCGGGCCGAACGAAGCGGTGCTGGATCGCACTCCCGCTGCCTTGGAACACGCGTGCAAGAAGATAGAGCAAATAGAGAAGAGCAGGAAGCTCAGCTCACACCGCGAGCGGTCTTCGCTCGATTCCGAAGCGCAAGCGTGGCAAGACGTGATCGATGCAATTGTGTATAAGCTGTATGGGTTAACGGAAGAGGACCAAGTAGTCGTCACCGAGTCACTCGGCCGACGGCGTCGTGAGTCCGCAGGGCGCGAGGTGGCCGATGGCGACGTTTGACTTGGAATACACGATTTGCCAGATTCAATCCGGTGCCTTCTCAATGGCGGCGAAGAGCCACCGGCAAGAGGGCGGGAATCCGCAACTCGAGATTGACGTCTCCGGGAGCGGCGTTGTGTGGCGACTTCTCAACCTCGACCACGGGTTGCCAGAAGTCATCCCGGGCCAGGCTCGCGTGGATCGTGTCGACTTCTACTTCGTGCATGACCAGTTGCGGGCGCTGCGTCCAGCGTTACCTGCGGCTCGGACCGCTCACGATCCCGCGCTCCGCCTCGCTCCGGTGACCTCCCAGGGCACTGAGCGCCGAGAAGGCAAGCGCGTAAGGATCGTCGCTCCGATTTGCCGATTTCAGCCAGTTCAGCGAGTAACGGTGCAGAACCGCACGCCGCCCGCGTTTGACGCCCGCGCCCAGGACACGGTTCTCCATCTCGACTTTGAGACAGGCCCCAAGCGCATCTACGGGCGCGAGATCTTCGAAGTCCATTTCGGAATTGAAGCGAGCTATGCGATTCAGGCGAGCGGCGGACCGGGGCCCAGCCGTGCAGTCATCGAGATGACCAACGAGCTGTATGCTACGATTCTTCGCGAGCTCGCCCATTCAATTTGAGTCAGCACGGCGTCAGCCTGCGCAGCGCATTGCCGCGGCGCCACCGCACTTGTATCGCCGCCCCAGGCAGCAGCGGCTACGCCGCGTTGCTGACCACACGGATGCCCGCGCAAACCGATCCTGCGTGGCCGCCGAGGTCGATCACGACGTGCCAGTGGCCCGTGTGCGGCGGTCGAAGGACGACCGGCGAGCGCCGGAAGTAGCCGCCGCGATAGTGAAACGAGCGACCCGCGCGGTAGTTCGAGAAATCCAGGTCATCGAGAAGTTGTACGTTGGCGGCGTGGTCGAGCGTGATGACGATCGCGTCGCACGGACCCGCCGTCCCTTCCCAGTGCAGGAAGTTCATCTGTGCAGTCCTTTGCTTGTCCGATTGTTCAATGTTCGCGATCCCGCGGCGGGTTCGGATCATTCCCCGGCGGAATCGTGTCCTTGCTGCGAATCTTTCCGTCGAGTCCCTTGATGGTGAGCTCGCCGCCGCCCTGGTTCTGAAGGTTCTGCTTCGCAGCGGCGGCCGCGTCGCCCTGCGTCTTGTGCACGCTCGACGCCTTGTCGGCGTCATTCCGCTTGTTCGCCCACGTTCCGTCAGGACGACGGGACACCGTACGATCTCGGCCTTTGCTCATCGATCAAACTCCTGACCCGCGCCCGGCACGGCGGACCGGCTTGGTTTGCAAGAGCACTAGCTGTTGCGCCCACCGCCCGGTCCGTTCCCAACATACTGGGCGGGTCTATAGTCTCAGCATAGCTGAAGAAAAGCCGCCCGTCAAGAAAACTTCTGAAAATCAGAAGGAGACGCTTGTTTCCATCCGCTAAACCTGCGATAATCCTTCGGAGGCAAACTGCCTCGTCACCCGGAACGAGGTGCGCAAATGGCTATCGGAGAACGACTTAGATATGCACGAGAGCGTTCGGGCCTGACGCTCCGTCAGGTCGTCGAGCGCACCGACATCGGCGAGTCGTCGCTTTCGGAGTACGAAACCGACAAGCGCGAGCCGCGACTCAGCCAGCTTCAAGCGCTCGCGCAGGTCTACCGGCGATCCGTCGCATTCTTCCTGGGGGAAGGCGAAGTACCCCACGAGGTGGTGCTCTGGCGCGAGCAGCCCGAGCCATCGGTCGCGGCCGACATCGGGGCTGAGTTTCGGAAACTCGCGGAGCAGTACCACGTCCTGGAGCAGCTCTGCGCCGATCGCCGGCCGGTCCAGCTCACGGAGCCCGACGCGGCAACGCCGGTGAGCGGCTTTGGAAAGGCCGAGGCACTCGCGCGCCAGGTTCATGCCCAGTTGCAGCTCGGTGACCGTCCCGGCCAAGCGCTGCTCCGCGTCCTCGAGGAAGTGAGCGGGCTGAAGATCTTCCACATGGACTTTCAGCCGACCGGGACCGCCGCATGTACGGTCGGCGAGACGTTTGGCCCGGCCATTCTTCTGAACGCCGGTTCTGCGCGCTGGCGCCGCAACTTCGATCTCGCCCACGAGCTGTATCACATCCTGACCTGGAGGCACTTCCGATCGCCGACAGAGGAGGATGGCCGGACCGCAACACCGGACGAAGAGAAGTGGGCGAACAAGTTCGCGAGTGTCCTTCTGATGCCAGAGGGCGCGCTGCGATCGGCCGTCGGAAAGGTGATCCGTGACGGCCAGTTGCAATTCGCCGATCTTGCAAACATCGCGCGCGAGTTCGACGTGTCGGCCGACGCGCTCGTGTGGCGAATGGTGCAGCTCAACTACTTCACTGCCGACGCCGCGCGGGAGCTCTTGCTCCGCTACAAGGCAAACGCTGACCAGTGGGAGAATCAGCGCGAACGGGATAATCCGCCGACGCTTCCCGAGCGGTATCGGGCGCTGGCGCTGCGGGCGCTGCGGGAGGGTCAACTGTCAATCGGCCGCTTCGCCGAGTACCTTGGGATCAGTCGATCGCGCGCGATGCGCATCGCCGAGGGCGAGGTTCCCGACGATGAGCCGATTGCGGTTAGTGATTCTTGACGCGAACATCGTCATCTATCTGCATCAACTCGGCATCTGGTCGCAGGTCGTGGACCGGTGCGAGGTCGTCCTGGCCCGAACCGTCGCGGAGCAGGAGGTGCTCTTCTACGAAGTGGACGACGAGCGGCATGAAATCGATCTGACGACCGACGTCGCGGCGAGCCGCGTGCGGGTCGTCGACGTGCTCGCGTCGGAGGTCGTGAAGTTTCGGTCGCGATTCGACCCACTCTACCTGGAGGGGCTCCACGTGGGCGAGACGGAGTCGCTCGTACATCTCGCGCTGAATCCGGAGACGGGAGCGAGCGTGTGCTCTGCGGACAAGGTCGTCTTTCGAGTCTTGCCACACCTCGGCCTGGCGGACCGAGGCATCTCGCTCGAGGAACTGCTCGCGAAGGTTGGCTTGGGTCGTAAGTTGCCGTACATGTATTCGCGCGCGTTTCGTGAGCAGTGGACGCGCCGCGGCGAGCAGGACTGGATCGGCGGGATCGGCACCCAGCGTGCGTGAAGGTGGAAGCGTGTGATTCCGTTCGTTATCGACAACGACCAGCATCGCCTCAGCGACGTGCTCAACGCCTTGCTGACTGAGAGCCACGGCACGCCTTTCGATGTAGCCACGGCCTACTTTTCAGTCTCGGGCTATCGGCTGGTCAAGAACGAACTGCACAAGGTCGGGGCATTTCGGCTGCTGCTCGGGGCTGAGCCGGAATCAGGAAAGGACATCGGTCTGCGACCCGACGAGCGGAGGGCGCTGCTCGCCAGACTGCGGGGAGACCTGGAGGCGTCACCATTCAACGCCGAGACGCTGAAGCTCGTTGAAGATCTGATCGCGTTCCTGCGGGCCGACAAGGTCGAAGTCCGCCTGTACGAACGCGGCTTCCTGCACGCCAAGGCGTACCTGTTTCACCACGACGTAGTCGGCCAGCACAATCGGTCGGATCGTTTACGACCCTACGCGGCCATCGTGGGATCGAGCAACTTCACCGGCCCGGGCCTGACCAGTAACCGGGAGTTGAACATCGTCCACCGCGTGTTCACGCATGCCGATGAGCCGACGGACCACGCGGCAGCCGAACGCGTCGCCTACTTGGCTCGTGAGGCAACGAGCGAACGAGCGACGGACCTGGAGCCGAGCGGCACCGAGGTGCCCGCGACTGCCCGGCGCCTGATCAAGAGCGAGGTGGGTGCAAGGGCCATCTCTGACCTCACCCAGTGGTTCGAGCGACAGTGGCGCGACGCGGGCGACTTCAAGCAGGACCTGATCGAGCTGCTCGACGCGAGCAAGTTTGGTACGACCGAGTACACACCATATCAGGTCTACCTGAAAGCGCTCTACGAGTACTTTCGCGACGAGCTCGGTGAAGAGGCTCTGGACGCAGGCCGCAGCGCCGTCGCGCTGGCGGAGTTCCAGGACGACGCGGTCAAGCGTGCTCGGCGCATCCTGGCGCGATACGACGGCGTGCTGATCGCCGATTCGGTGGGGCTCGGCAAGACCTGGATCGGCAAGAAGTTGCTGGAGGATTTCGCGTACCACCGCCGTCAGAAGGCGATCGTGGTGTGCGCCGCGTCACTGCGCGACATGTGGCGCAAGGAACTCGCGACCGCCACGATCGCCGCGCAGATGCTCGGCATGGAGGAGATGGGACGCGAGACCTTTGATCCGAAGCCGTGGGGCGACGCCGATGTGATCCTGATTGACGAGAGCCACAACTTTCGCAATGACAAGGCGAACCGCTACCTCGGCATCGAGCAGATCATTCAGTTGAACGGCGGACGCGGGCGCGACGGGGACAGGAAGAAGGTCATACTGCTCTCCGCCACGCCCATCAACAACGACCTTTACGATCTGCTCAGCCAAATCCGCCTGTTCACGCAGGCGGAGCCCGACTACTTTCGCGACATCGGCATCGGCGACTTGAACCTGTACTTCCGCCGCGCTCGGCAGCAGATGCGGCAACAGGACGCTTCCGCGGGCACCGTCCTGTTCAACCTGCTGGAGGAGATCGTCGTTCGCAATACGCGGCCGTTCATCCGCGTGGCCTATCCGAATGCAACGATCAATGGCAAGCCCGTGCGCTTCCCCGACCGCAAACTGCGCACCGTCCAGTACAGCCTCGGGGCCACATACGCGGGGCTCTATGATGAAATCGTCGCCGCCATCGACCACCTTTCTTTGGCACCGTACAAACTCGAGTTCTACCGCAAGCCTGAAACCGTCCTCGACAAGCAAGACCACGAGTGGGAACAAGGCCGCGAACAGGGGTTCGTCGGAATATTCAAGACTCGCTTCCTGAAGCGACTGGAATCGAGCATCGAGGCCTTTCGGCTCAGCTTGCACCGGGCGCTGACGTTCGAGTCGACATACCTCGACTACCTCCTCGACGGAAAGGTCGTCTCATCTCGCGACTTCCAAAAGGCGATGCGATTCCTCGAACGCGACGCGGAAGACGAATCGGACCCTGGTAGCGTCGCGGATCAACTCGACGCGGTTGCGGAGGCGAAGGCGTACATCGACGGTCTGCCGCGCGTGGACCTGAACCAATACGACCTTCGCAGACTGCGGCACGAGGTGGAGGCCGACATCGCACTGCTCAAGCGGCTGTATGACCGCACGGCGCCGCTGGCGGCCAACGACGCAAAGCTGGAAGCCTTGAAGGAAGCGCTTGCGACTGACCTGAAGGGAACGAAGGTTCTGGTTTTCAGCTCGTTCAAGGACACGGCTCGTTACGTCCACAGGACGCTGTCGAATGATGCGGAATGGGTGAAGCGCATCGGACAACCGACGATCCGTCGCATCGACAGCGGTAACCATCCAAGCGAAAGAGGGCACATCCTCGGGCTGTTCGCGCCGGTCGCAAATCAGGCAGACGCCAAGCCGGAAGATCAGATCGACATTCTGATCAGCACCGACGTGCTGTCGGAGGGTCAAAATCTCCAAGACTGCGGGATCATCGTCAACTACGACCTGACGTGGAATCCGATCCGCCTTGTGCAGCGAAACGGCCGAATCGACCGCATTGGCAGCCCACACGAAACGGTCATGATTTGCAACATGTTCCCCGAGGATGAGCTCGAGCGGTTGCTGCGGCTGGTTGAGCGGCTCACCGACCGCATCGCGCAGATCGACGAACTCGGATTGCTGGATGCGAGCATCCTGGGCGAGCTTGTCCATCCGCGAACCTTCAACACGATTCGCCGCATCCGCAATGAAGATGGGGCGGTACTGGACGAAGAGGAGGAGCGCGCTGAACTGGCTGGGCCGGAGACGCTTCTCAGGCAATTGAAGGAACTGCTGAATCGCCAGGGGAAGGACTCGCTGGCGGCGTTACCTCACGGCATCCACTCGGGTCTGCGGCGGGACAAATGCCACGGGATGTTCTTCTACTTCCAGGCTCCGCGGCCTGACGGTTCGGGCCAGCGGCACTTCTGGCGCTACATCGACGCGAAGACCCACGAAGTGCTCGACAACCGCTTCCAGATCGCTCAACTGATCGCCTGCCAACCCGACGAACCCCGCTTCGTCGGCGACCAGGATGTCTTCGTGCTACAAGAGAAGGTCATCGACCAAATCCTGCGGGCTGAGAAAGAGGTGGAGGCCAAGGCGGCGGCCCCGAAGACGGTCGATCCCGCGCAGCAGGCTGTGGCCGAGGAGCTGAAGAACGCCCTGCGCCGCGGCACCGTCGAACGCGAGGCGACAAAGGCGGCCATCCGCTACCTCGGGGAGCCGATGGGGCGGTTTGCCATCAAGCGACTGAAAGCGGCCTATGCCCAATGGGGCAACGACCACGGCGATGGCGCGCTTCTGGCAGCAGTGCAATCGCTCGCGGTGGACTACAGCAAGGAAGCGGCGGATTTCACATCGCGCGAGGTCACGCTGGTCCGCGACGACCTGAAGCTGATCTGTTTCGAATACGTGTCGTGCTGAGGATCTCGGAGTGGGTAAGAAACCGGACGAAAAGCCGAAGAGGCCCAAGCGCGAGTCGCTTCCGGTGGGCCGGCTACGATCGGAGCCGAGACCCCACCAGCCGTGGCCGGGTGGAGAGAGCCTCGAAAGGCATCAGCAGTCCGCAGATTTCGGCCACACACAAATCTTCCTCAAGTGCCAAGGCTGCGGTTTGGAGTTCATGCTGATGACCTGGCGCAACGCCCGGGAAATTCCCGAGGCGTTTGGAATCGCCTCCCCGATCGGTCCCGCTGAGAAAATCACTTGTCCAGAATGCAGCCAGAGATCCGTTTTCTGCTTGGGTTGGGCGCTTGAAGATGGCGCGATCTCCAGCTACGTGCATCGACGAGTCAGAAAGGCGAGAAAGCGGCTCGTAGACCCAAATCCGGGCGATGCAACAGGATAACTGAGCGGCAACCCGCGCTTCATGGGCTAGCCTCCTACGACAACTCGTCGCGAGTCTTCTCGCAGATTGCGAGCGCACCTGGCACGTCGAGGCTATCGCGCGCAATCGCCAGGTCGAGCAAGTCATCGCTCAACAGTCGGTCGTACTTTCGGCGATGCTTCGGTTGCACGTGCGCCGCGATTGACTCCGCGGACGCAGGCGCGTTCACAAACGAACCGATACACGCACGGACGTCGTCAAACGGCGCCTCCACCTCGACCGCGACGCCCCGGTCCGTCGCGGCAACGCCTGCCGCGGCGAATATGGCGACGATTGTCGTCTGTTTTCGCGTTCCTGCCCACGTGAACCAAAGCGTCCGGCGATCCGACACTGTTATCAGCGGACGATCGGTGACGCCCGCCTCTGCGGCCGCGGCGCGGGCGTGACCGAGGAGCTGCGCACCAACAGAGTTCAGATACGGATACGCGCGCGAGTCGATCAGAACCTCCCGCATGCGCTCGCGAACCCGGTCGTGAATTTCACCGGGACCGCCGAGGAAGAGGGGACGCTTGCGTCCAATGGCGGGGGCGACATGCACTTCTGCGCGGTCGAGATCGACCAATGTGACCTTCCAACGGCGCCCGGCGAGGATGATGTGCTCTCCGGGCTTGGGGACGATCCGCAGCGGCAAAGTGCCAATGTTCCGTTCGCCGTGGAGGACGGTGAACTCGTCCGGTGTCAGAAATGCGGCATAGAAATCTCGCTCGCTGCGGAGGCGTTCACCTAGAAGGCCCAGGATCAGATCGCCCTGCGCCGTCTGTTCGACGACATCGCGGCTGCCCAGGCAGCGCAGCAGTCGCGCGAAGAGTGCCGGATCAGCCTCTCGGAACGGCCCCACCTTGCACAGCCGTTCATAGAGCTCCGCCGCGCCCAACCCTCCTGTCTCCGCAATGTTGCTGATGATCTGGTGAGTGAGAGTACTCAGGTCGCATGAGGCCGGGCGAAGGGGCTCAACCCAGCCCTCCAGCAGCAGTTCCGTAATCGCGATGGCCTGGATCAGCTCGAGGTGCAGCCGGTCGAGCAGTTCCGCCTCGGCACCCAGGTCGCGACAGACGATATACATCCGGCCGATCCGCGGCTCGTCGTCGCGCCGACCGCTACGTCCGAGACGTTGCTTGAAGCCTGCTACGGACCAAGGCGGCCCGATCTGGCCCACCATTCGCACGCTCCCGATGTCGATCCCGAGTTCGAGCGTGCTGGAGCAGAGCGTCGTGCGGGGACGCCCGCTCTTCATTTCTGCCTCGGCGTCCTCGCGAATCTCCTTCGAGAGCGAGCCGTGATGCACGAGAAAGGAATCTGGCAGGCCTTCGGTGCGGCAAACGTCGCGGCACAGGTCCGCGTAGATTTCGAGGTCGCCCTTCGCATTTGTGAAGACGAGGTTGCTTGACCCGCGGCAGTGCTCGACGAGGTCCTGCGCGACCTGCCGCATCGTCGCCAACTCGACATGATCAGCTTCATCGGTGCCGCCTTCCGGCTGCACGTCGCCCGCCGAACCGACGTAAGCGTGCAGCCGGTAGCGAAGCTCCTTCCCCTCGACTGGACTCTGGATGACAACGACTTTGCCGGGCCCGTCACGCTCGACAAACGCGCACGCCACGTTCATGTCGCCGATCGTCGCGGAGAGCCCCACGACACGAAAACTCGGCCGGCCGGCCGACGGAGCATAGCGCAAGCGTGCCAGCAGCGATTGCAGGTGCAGGCCGCGCTCGCTGCCGAGAAACGCATGGAGTTCGTCGATGACGACGTACCGCAGCCCGCCGAAAAGCGCGGGCAGTTGCGCCGAGCGGTTCACGAAGAGCGATTCCAGCGACTCCGGTGTGATGAGAAGTACGCCCGCCGGCACGCGAAGCAGCTTGTTCTTGCTGCTGGCTTCCACGTCTCCGTGCCAGCGGTAGACCGGCATTTCCAGATAGCCGCAGAGGTCCTCGACGCGGCGAAACTGGTCGTTGATCAGCGCCCGAAGTGGACCGACATACATGGCCCGCACCGAGCCGGTGGGCTCGTCGCAGATCTTCGAGAGGATGGGAAGGAACGCCGCCTCGGTCTTCCCAGATGCCGTCTCGGCGGCGATCACGCAGTGGCGATCGGACTCCGTAATCGTCCGGATGGCTTCGACCTGGATCGGTCGCAGGTGCGTCCAGCTCATTCGCCAGAGCTGGCGCTGTACCCCAGTCGCGAGCAACGAGAATGCTTGCTCGACGCTGGGCGCCGACTCGTCGGGAGTCCCAGGATGGTCGGGTGCAACGCCCATCTATAGCTTGAAGCTGGCGAGGTCATCGTCGCGACGATCAGGCGACACGGGACTCGGCTGGCTCGTACCCACGTCGTCATCGTCGTCCGCGGCCGCCGATACGCTCGGATCCTGCGTGGGCACGTTGGTCGTCTTGATCTCTCCAAGCAGATCGTGCCAGCGCGCGTCCGGGTTCTGTTCCAGCACGCTCAGCAACCCGACGAAATCCTTGACGGTGTCGCGCGGCGTCTGGAAATATGCGGCGCCCATCCGGCGCTGGCAGTCCTCCAGGTACTTGACGATCGCATCGTCGGGCAGCACCGATTTGGTTTCGTCTCCGCGCGCATGAACGCGGCGCACGTTGTGCAGCAGGACGAAACAGTCCTCCGGCGTGAGGCTGGGAAGCGTCAGCGACGGGCCCGTCAGATCCGTGAATTCGCCGCTCGCGAACCGATTCGGCGCCAAGCGCGTTGCCAGGGCCTCGTAGCTGAACAGGCCGCGGCGCTTGTCGAGCATACAGTCGTCCGTCGCGGCAAACAGAAAGCCAAGCCCCTGCACCGCCCCCTGGAGTGCGTCGTTCAGAATCCGCAGCAGAGCTTCGTAGTTGTTGTTTCGCGCCACCCGGTTGTTGAGCCGGTGCGACAGCACGACCAGCTCGTCGACGCAGACCAGCAGGCCGGAATAGCCTGCGATGCGCACGAAGGCCGACATCAGCTTCAGGTAATCGTAAAGCGACTCGTCGTCGATGATCGTTCGCACGGCGAGCTGCTGGCGTGCCTCTGTCTTCGTCGAAAACTCGGCGCGCAGCCAGCGAATAGCGGCCTGCTGCAGCGCCTCGTTGTGCTCCAGATGGCCACGGTAGTACTGCTGAAGCACCGTCGCGAAGTCATAACCGCTGACGTACTCCTGGAGCGGCCTGCACAGCTCGCTCACCCGCTTTCCCACGTCCTCGTCCACTCCGCCCGCTGACTTAACGTCGTGCGCCAGGTCGGCGATCCAGCGTTCCACCAGGTTTGCAAGCGCTCCGCCCTCAGGCCGGCTGCGCGTCGCCAGATTGCGCATGAGCTCGCTGAAGAGCGAGCGCGCTTGTCCGCCGGTTCCGTGCAACCGTCGCTCGGTCGTGATGTCGGCGCGAGCGACGACGAACTTCCGTTCGAGTGCGACGATCTTGACCAGATTCAGGAAGAAGCTCTTTCCAGCACCATACCGTCCCACCACAAAGCGGAGTGCGGCGCCGCCTTCTTCGATCCGCCGAAGATCGTTAAGAAGAGCTTCGACTTCCTGCTTTCTGCCAACCTGAATGTGGTGCAACCCGATGCTGGGGACAACGCCTGCCGCCAGGGAGCTCAGGATTGCAGATCGTTCTCGTTCGGTGATCCTCGGTGTCATTTGCCAACGCTCTCCAGCACGCTCCGCTCGACGACGACGACGTCGCCATCCTCGTAGACCAATTGGCTGGCGACACGCTCGAAGGCCCAGTCGTTGATCGCCTCCAGCGCCCCCGACAGCATGTGGCCGTGCCGGCGGGCGAGCGCATCGGCCTCGCCGTGCGGCCAGCGCTCCTTCGCGACCAGTTCTGCGTAGAAAGAGGCATACCTCGCTGGCGGACCGGCTGCGGGCGCCGCGGCGGCGACCTCCGACCCGCGCGCCGTACGCGCGGCAATCGGCATCGTCGCTACCGCGACGGGAGAATGGGGCGACGGCGGCCGACGTGGCTCGACCGATTCGCCTATGGGCTCCCCATCGGCATGCTCCGCCTCCGCTCTCATGGCCTCAGCCAGCAGCACGCTGACCTCGCGCGTCTCCTCCATGATGCTCATGATGCGCGCGCGATCCAGGGTGATGACGCCTTCCGCGGCCCGCGCTGCGGGGATTCTCTCGCCAACTGGAGCTGGTCGTCCGGTGATAACCGGCACGGGAGTTTCAGCCACAGACGGCGCGAGTTCCCCGATGATCGCTTCCAGCAGGTCGGGCGGCAGGTCCAATGCGCGAAAACAGCGACGTAGCGCCGCCAATTCGCCTTTGCTGATGACGCCATCGATTCCGGCCACGGCCACGAGCAAGCGACCAATCGCACGCCGTCCATCGACATCCAGGACTGCCTGAAGTCGCTTCCCCAGCCCGCCGACATCCGACCCGGTTTTCAGAAGCAGCTCTCGAAGCGCTTCCAGCCGGCGACGCTCATGCTCGTTGAGCTGAAAGCCCGTTTCGATCTGTCCCATCACGCGCCCAAGCTCCGCGTCATCAATTCGACCGTCGGCTTCCGCGATCTCGATGCCCAAACGAAGGATGCATGCGGCACCGCCATACCGCCGGTAGTCGGGTTCGCCTTCGTACGCGTGCGGGAACACGGCCAGGAGATCGTCCCAGGCGTAGTTTCGTCCCGTGAGCCGAACATCGGGCTCGACCGCGAATCCAGCGTGCTCTGCCGTCGCAGATATGCTCTGACTCTGCCTGGCGGTCAACTTGGCGCGCTGTTCGAAGCCGAGCGCCGTCGCAAGATCGCTCGTTCGCACGAATGTATGCCCAGTCTCGTCCGTGTTCTGGGCCACCAGGGCGCAGATTGCGGGTGACTGTGGGTGGTCAATACCCGCGCGGAGCTCGGGGGGCATCGCCTCCCACGCTTCCGCAGTGAGCGTTTCGGGCATCCCTTCGCGGGCGACGCTACTGAGCTTGCGCAGCTCGGCGACGCAGTCGTTCCAAATCTCGGAAAGCCGCTGAAACTGGCTCGGAATTCCCAGGGGATTCGAGATTACCGCCGTCACGGGCTGAAGCGCTGCACTCGCCGGCCTGTAGGTCACCTGTCGAGCGCGTTTGGATGATTTCAGGATCATCCCCTTCTCGAATTCAGCCTCGACACGCCGCGTGAAGAGCGTCCGGAACTGTTCGTCCAGCCGCCGTACGACGACACTGCGTTGCGATAACGGCGATTCCTGCGCAATCACGTACGCCATCCACGGCCGCAGCGCTTCCTGTCGATCGACAAACCAGGCCAGCGCGGCCGCGAGCGAGTCCTCGGACCAGGTTGTCGTGGATTGCACGATCGCCTTCACGTGCCCGCGATCGAGCTTCGTAGGCCGAACCGCCACGAGGTACCAGAGGAAAGCGGAGCTGTAGTTCTGGAAGCTGCGACTGCGCGTTTGCGATTGCGCAGCATGCATCGAGCGCAGGCGCTGGACTTCCGCGAATACGAGGTCATGATCGGTGTCATCAACCAGCGTGCGGCGCTCCAGGCCGTAGTAGTAGACGAACAAGTAACCGTCGCTGGGTGGAAGCGCCTTGCGATCGGACGCGAGCCATTTCAGGTAAACGTAACGCTGCTCCGGCGTCATCTGCGCGTACCAGGGCCAGTACGGAAGCGGCGGAGCATCGGCCGCGGCGGAAACGCGTAGCGACCGATCGACCTGCGATGGATCGATAGCCTGGCCCGTTCGCTCCCTGCGGTCGGGGGCGCCGAAGTACGTCAGGGGATCGCGGACCTCGAAGCCGTGGACACCGACAACCTCGCCCCGTCCGCACCACCGAAACGGTTCCGTAGGTGCGGCGATGCGGGGCTCGGCCTTGGCCCTACTCGGCTGGACGGACACGCTCACGGAGAAGGGCCCCGATGGCCCCGTGTCGGATCCTCCGTCTCCCCCTCGGCGCTCGCGACGTATAGCAACGTCCCGGGGCATGCCGCTCTGCCCGGACCGACGCCCGGAAGCGCGAGACGCGACGATCACGCAGACGATGACGACGATCGTCAAGAAGATGAGGAATCCGGTCATGCCGGTTGCTCCGCCAGTTCTCAAAAAGTGAGCGGCTCGCGGTTCGGACCTAAGCGGTCTACGCGACGAACAAGACCCGTACCGGCGCGGGATAACCTGCCAGCATCGTAACCCTCAAGTGCTAACCGGCAAAGAGTCGGCGCGATCAACGCGGGACCGTGCCCACCGTCGCGAGGGCGGAGAACTCGCGCAACTGTTCGTTCCGGTCGGCAAGTCGAGCAACGCTACGCAGCGCCGGCTCTGCAGGAATCGACCGGTGCGTCGTGGCGGGCATGGAGAGGATCGCCTCGTGAATCTGGGGCGCAAGCCGTAGCAGGCCCATGATCTGCGTGACGCGGGCCCGGCTGACGCCTTCGCGCCGGGCGATTTCGGCCTGACTGGCAACCTCGCACGAGTCCAACATCGCCTTCCAGGCTTGGGCCTTGCGGAGCAGTTCTGCGACGCGAGGCGGTCGGGGCTCCCTCGGAGGTCTGGGCTTGGCCCGGCGCGGTGGCGCGCCGGTCACGACGCGGTCGGCGGCCACGCGGCGCGTAAAAGCGCCCACCCGGCCCGTCGGGAACGCCGGGTTCGGCCCCAGCGCGACCTCCACGGCCTGGTCGCGGTACGCCGGCGGGTGGCCCTCCGGCTGGGCGACGTGGACGATCCGGAAGACGACCTCCGGCTCGGCCCAGCCGGGCCGCCGGCGACGTGTCTGGCGGCCCGCCGTCGCAGTTCGAGCAGTGTTACATTCGGGGAGATAGACGGGTTTTCTCGAACGAGAGTGCCCGCGTACGTTGACACCCGCGACGGGAAGCGGCCGCACCGCATCGTCGCCCTAACCCGTTGCCCGTAAATGGTTACGGCGTTTTCGCCGC
>WBZO01000651.1_pt1 | contig 67578 bp, 69 predicted proteins | sample 5204261 | NCBI WGS metagenome assembly WBZO01 (sample SAMN12412400, study PRJNA552823) | activated sludge metagenome | isolation source: activated sludge from anammox sidestream of wastewater treatment plant... | place: USA: North Carolina | collected 2017-09
GTCTCGATCTCGGCGTCGGTCTTTTCCGGGAAGGCGAGCCTGAGATTGGCGCGGCCGATGCGGTGCTCGCGCAGCTTCGGCCCGACCTTGCGCATCACCCAGCCGGCGAAATCCGACATCCTGTGCGGATCGGTGAGGCGGATGAGCCGGATCAGCCCGACCGCGAGATTTCCGAGCACATTGTCGCGCACGCTGTCGGGAATGCGGATGCGCATCAGCATTTCCTCTTTGGCATGGCCGCGCTTGTCTCGGCCATCCCGCTCGGATTGGCACAGTGCCCGCCCAAGCGGGATGCGCGGGTCAAGCCCGCGCATGACGACTGAAAGCATGAAAAGCGCGTCAACATCAGAAGCTGACGATCACCTTCCCGAACACCTGGCGGCCTTCGAGCCGCGCCAGCCCTTTTTCGAGGTCCTTGAGCCCGACCTCGGTGTCGATCACCGGCAGCAGGCCGCCGGCCATCTTGTTGAGGCTGTCGCGGATGTTCTTCATCGTGGCGCCGAACGAGGCGAGGATCTTGTATTGCTGCTGGAAGAGCTGCATCAGGTTGATGGTTACGGTTGGCCCCGCGGTCGAGCCGCAGGTGACGAGGCGGCCGCCTTTCTTGAGGCAGAGCAGCGAGGCGTTGAAGCCCTCGCCGCCGACATGTTCGAAGACAACGTCGACGCCCTTCTTGCCGGTGATCTTGCGCACGCGCCCCTCGAACCGCTCGGTGCGGTAATTGATCACGTGATCGGCGCCGATCGCCTTGGCCTTCTCGATCTTGTCGTCGCTGCCGACCGTGGTGATGACCGTGCAGTCGAGCTGTTTCGCCATCTTGATCGCGGTCGAGCCGATGCCCGATCCGGCCGCGTGCACGAGGATGCTTTCGCCCGGCTGCAGCCGCGCATTGTCGAACAGCATGTGCTCGACGGTGGAGAAGGCGACCGGTGCGCAGGCCGCGTCGCGCATCGACACGCCCTTCGGCACCGGGATGACCAGCCGCTCCGACATGTTGACGAGTTCGCGCGCGAAGCCGTCGACATGGAAGCCCATGATGCCGGCGACGTTTTCACACAAGTTGTCGCGGCCTTCGAGACAGTATTTGCAGGTGCCGCAGGTCAGCGCGCCGTACATCACCACGGGATCGCCGGCCTTGAATTTGGTGACGCCGGGACCGACCGCGGCGATTTCGCCGGCGGCCTCCGCGCCCACCACCAGCGGATAGTTGCGCTTGGCGAACGCCATGCCGCGATAGCCCCACACGTCGATATGGTTGAGCCCGACCGCGCGCACGCGGATCTGCACCTCGCCCGGTGCGGGCGCGGGCGGGGGCGGCAGGTCGGTGAGTTCGAGCTTGCGGTCACCGAGCAGAGCAAGCGCGCGCATGGATGCGGTTTCTCCGGAAAACGGCCGAAAAGGACGGGAAATCGTGCGCTTGGGTAGCCCCGCGCAACGGGCGGCGTCAACCCGCATTCTCAGGTTCGGCATGGCCACTCGTCATGGCCGGGCTCGTCCCGGCCATCCCGACAAGAGACGCACTGCTCACCTGAACGGGATGCCCGGCACAAGGCGGGCATGACGGAGAAATATTGAGATGCTTGCCGCGCCTATGCCGGCTCGCCGGTGAGCACGAGGCAGGTGTTCTGCCCGCCGAAGCCGAACGAGTTGGAGATCACGCGCCGCACCTTGGCGTCGCGCGCCGCGTTCGGCACGACGTCGAGCGGGATGGCGGGGTCGGGCACCTGGTAATTGATGGTCGGCGGGATGCGCTGGTGCATGATGGTGAGCGCCGACACCACCGCCTCGATCGCGCCGGCGGCGGTCAGAGTGTGGCCGATCATCGACTTGTTGGAGGAGATCGGGATCGACTTGATCTTCTCGCCGAACACGGTCGAGACGCCGAGATATTCCATCTTGTCGTTTTCCGGCGTCGAGGTGCCGTGGGCGTTGATGTAATCGACGTCGTCGGGCGTCACGCCGGCGTCGGCGAGCGCGTTGCGCATGCACGAAATCACCGGCTTGCCGTCCGGGCTCGAGCGCGTGCGATGGAAATTGTCGGCCTTCTCGCCGCAGCCTTCCACGACGCCGAGGATCTTCGCTCCGCGCGCGAGCGCATGATCGTAGTCTTCCAGCACGAGCGCGGCGGCGCCTTCCGCCAGCACGAAGCCGTCGCGGTTTTTCGAGAACGGCCGCGAGGCGCCCTGCGGGGCGGCGTTGTTGGTGGAGAGCGCCGACAAAAGCGAGAAGCGCACCACGGATTCGGCGGTGATCGAGCCGTCCGCGCCGATGGCGAGCGCCGCCTCGCATTCGCCGCGCTGGATCGCCTCCAGCCCGAGCTGGATCGCGGTCGCCCCCGACGCGCAGGCGGTGGTCAGCGAGATCGGCGAGCCCTTGGTGCCGAAAATCTCGGCCAGATGCTCGGGCACGACGCCGTATTTGGATTCCTCGTAGAAGGGATGGAATTGCGGCTCGGCGGCCACGCGCACGAGATCGCCGTATTCGATCTTCTCGTTGGCACCGGAGGCGGCGGCGAGCGCGAAGCGCTGTTGCCACTCGATCTCGATTGGCGGAAAGGCGAGGAACAGCGGTCCGGGGAAGTCGCCGGTCTTGCCGATGCGCGATTCCTCGATCGCCTCGCGGCCGGCGAGCAAAGCGAGCTTCTGCGACAGTTCCGACGACACCATCCCGTCCTCGAACACCTCGTCGACGGTGCCGGCGATGGTCGTGCGCAGCCCTTCGGTCGGGAAGCGGGTGATGGAGCGGATGCCGGACTCGCCGGCGGTCAGCTTCTTCCAGTTGTCGGCCTTGCCGACGCCGAGCGGCGTGACGAGCCCCATGCCGGTGATCGCGACGACCGGGCGGCCCTTCTTGTCGCGGTGCGCTGCCATGGTGCCTCCTCAGTCGATCCGTTCGATCAAAGCCAGCCCTTCGCCGCGCCAGTGTCCGACGCTCGTGACCACGGCCTGGCGGATGCCGTTCGCCGGCGTCTGGCCGGTATCGCCGCTGCCCGAGCCCGGAAACAGCGTCCCGGCGCGGACGGCCTGGCAGCCGAGCGCGATATTGGCGAGGAACTGCGCTTCCATCCCGTTGCCGATATGGGTGGCGGTGGCGCGGACCGGAAGGCCGATCTCGCCCAGGACCGCGCGCTCCTCGGAGGTTGCGGGCTCGGCACCCGACGCCCCGGATATGACGACGGCGGCGTCGGTCTTCACGCGCGAAGCGATTTCCTTCCATTCCGCGCGCAGGGTGGCTTCCGCGTCGCCTGTCTTGCGCAGGTTGCGGCTCGACTGGATCGAGGCGAGGCGGGCGACCGGCTTGGCGCCGCGCTTCTCGGCGTGGGCGCGGCTTTCGATCACCACGAACGCGCCCATGGCGGCGAGCGTCAGCGCGCCCTTGGGGCCGCGGTCCCAGACCGGCCGGAACGGCGGCTCGAGCAGCGGCGTGCCGAGCCGGAACAGCAGCACGAGGTCCCAGCGCGTGCCGTTATAGGCGCCGCCGACGAGGCTGATCTCGCTCTGGCCGGCGGCGATGCGCGCATGCGCCACGCGCACGGCGTCGACGCCGGAGGCTTCCTCGCCCATGAAGGTGCGCGAGGAGCCGACCACGCCGTGCACGAGCGAAATGTTGCCGGCGAGCAGGTTCGGAAGCTGCGCGAGGAAGAGGGTGGGGCGCAGGTCGCTCATCAGGCGTTCGTTGACGAACGGGTCGCGGTTCTCGATCTTGCGCGCGTCGGTCAGGATCGCCGCATCCACCGCCACGTCGCGCTCGCCGCCGCCGGCGGCGACGATCATGTCGGTCTTGTCGAGGATTTCGGTGTTCTTGGCGATGCCGGCATCGGTCAGCGCCAGCCCCGCGGCATAGACGCCGATCCGCTGCCAGGCTTCCATCTGGCGCTGGTCGCCCTTCTTGGGGATCTGGCTGTCGAAATTGACCGGCACCAGCGGGAAGGTGATGTAGGGCGCGAACGTCTTGTCGTCATGGGGCGGCGGGTCGCCCGCCATCAGGCGTTGCCAATGCTGGTCGAGCCCCTCGCCGAGCGCGGAGACGAGGCCGACCCCGGTAATCCAGACTTCGCGCGCCGTGCTCACTTGCGGAATTCCTGCAGCGGAAAGTCGAGTTGCTTGGCCCAGGTCACCATCGTGTTCTGGAATTCCGGGCTTGGATAGGGGATCAGCCGGTAGGTGAGCTGGGCGTCGGCGATGGCCGTGTCGCCGGACTTGATCGCGCCCTGCGCGATCGCAAAGCCCGAGCCCTCGTGGACGATCGAGCCTTCGGTGCTCAGGTCCATGCCGGGAAACACCGCGCCGCGCACCTTGGCGTTCTTGACGCCGGCGAGCACCGGCAGGCCGGTAAAGCCGGTGATCGCGGAGACGAGCCAGCCGCAGGTCTGCGCCATGTTCTCGATCAGGAGCACGCCGGGCATCAGCGGGTAGCCGGGGAAATGGCCCTCGAACACCGGGCTTTCCATCGGGACTTTGCTTTCCGTCTTGATCCAGCGCTCGTCCGCCTTCACCGCGACGAAGCGGTCGAGCATCTGGAAATATTCAAGCCGCATGCGCGCTTACTCAACTCTCGTTGCGGGAGGCCGGCCGCCGGTCGCGCGGCCGATCAGGCCCCCAAATTCAGGCGCCCAAAGTCAGGCGCCTTTGGCCGCGATCAGCTCGTCGATCCGGGCGCAGAGATTTTTCAGCACGAAATACTGCTCGGTGGTCGCCTGACCGTCATTGATCTTCTGGGTCCACTGCTCGAGCGGCAGCTTGATGCCGAAGGCCTTGTCGATCGCAAAGGCGATATCGAGGAAGTCGAGGCTGTCGATCTTCAGATCGTCGATCGCGTGACTGTCCGGCGTAATGGTCTCGCGCGGAATGTCGCAGGTTTCCGCGATGATATCGGCAACTTTGTCGAACGTGGTGGACATGGGCGCTCTCGATTGACCGCTGCCGGCCGGGGCGGGACCCCATAAGCCCCCCCGCGCCAAGGGACGTTTGGCATGGGGCGGCTGGTAAGGGACGGCTAGCAAGGGACGGCTAGGCTGCCGCTGGTGGATTTGGATGCCCCTATAGCGAAGGAAGGCCGCCGTTTCAACGGCGGAAACCCGGGATGGGTACCCTTCGCTTGAACATTCGGGCCACTTTCCCTAACAGCCTTCGGTCCGGGGGCGGCACGGGGGGTGGGCGGCATGAGCGGGGTGGAAGTCCGAAGGCGCTGCGTCTTTTTCCTCGGCGGCTATGAGCCGATCCCGGCGCCCCGCCAGCATGAGCGCTTCGTGCGGGAGTTGCGGCGCTTCAAGAAGACCTGGAATGCCGAGGCCACGGTCTCCGACCTCGCCCTGACGCGGGAGGGGGCGGTGGCCTCCTGGACGGTCGCCACGCGCGGGCCGGACTGGGCGGTCGATACCGAATACCGCTCGCTGATCTGGGGCGACATCGTCGAATCCGATTTCAGCCGGCCGGAATGGGTGCGGGTGCCGGCCGGCATCGCCGCGTTCGCCGACTTCATCCTCAGCGGCACGGCGCTGCGCTATTTCGTCGTCAACTGGCGCTACGGCCTGTTCTTCGCCTATCCGGTCCTGATCCTGCTCTCGTTTGTCGTCTTCGCCTTCTGGGCGGCGTCGGCCGTCGCCGGCCTCGGCCTGCCGTACCCGGCCCTGCTGACGCCGCTCGTCGCCTTTGCGATCTTCTGCGGGCTGATCGTCGTGCCCGGCCGCTTCCTGATGCTGGCCTATATGCTCGACGACTGGATTTTCGCCGCCGAGCTGATCCGCCGCAGCCGCGCCGGGCTCGACGCGCGCATCGACACCTTCGCCCGCGAGGTCGCCGACCGGCTCGACGCCGGGGGCGTCGACGAGTTCGTCTTTGCCGGCCACAGCCTCGGCTGTGCGCTCAAGCTCGCGGTGGTCGACCGCGCGCTCGCCTTGCGCGAACGCGCCGGCCGCGCGCCGGTGCGGCTCAACCTCGTCTCGACCGGCTCCTCGCTGCTCAAGATCGCGCTGCATCCTAAGGGCGCCTGGCTGAAGGAGGCGGTCGACCGCGTGGTCCGGCGCAGCGACGTGTTCTGGATCGAATACCAGACGCTCGTCGACATCATCAGCTTCTACAAGGTCAATCCGGTCGAGGCGCTGCGCCTGCCGCCGGCCCCGATCCCGCTGATCCAGAAGGTGCGCGTGCGCCACATGCTCGACGACGAGGTCTATAATCGTTACCGCGGCAACTTCTTTCGCCTGCACCGCCAACTGGTGATGGGGAACGACAAGCGCTACTTCTACGACTACTTCATGATCTGCTGCGGGCCGTTCCGCCTTGAGACGCGCGCGCGCGATCCGGAGCGGATGATGCGGGCCTTCCGTCCCGACGGCACGCTGGCCGATGCCGCCGCAAGCACCGCCACTGAAAAGGAAAACCGAACATGACGCCGTTCGCGGCCAAGACCATCCTGATCCTGAGCGCGGTGGCCTGGTTCGTCATCCGGCTGCCGCACCAGAAGCGTTCCTGGAAGACGGCGATTGCCAAAAGCGAGCGCACCACGCGCGAAAAGCTGCTTTTGACCGGCTCCTTCGCCGGGCTCGGCATCATTCCCTTCACCTATGCCTTCACCGGCTTTCCGCGCTTTGCCGATTATCCGTTCCAGCCGGTGCTGGCCTGGCTCGGGCTTGCCGTGTTCCTCGTGTCGCTCGCACTGTTCTACCGGGTGCATCGCGAACTCGGCCGCAACTGGTCTGATTCGCTGGAGATGCGGGAAAAGCACACGCTCGTCACGCACGGTCTCTATCGCTGGGTCCGCCACCCGATGTATTCGGCCTTTTTCCTGTGGGCGCTGGCGCAGGCCCTGCTGCTGCCGAACTGGTTCGCTGGGCTCGCCGGGCTGGTCGGCTTCGGCAACCTGTTCTTCTGGCGGGTCGGGCGCGAGGAGGCGATGATGCTGGCGGCGTTCGGCGACGAGTACCGAGCCTATATGGACCGCACCAAGCGAATCATTCCGTGGGTCTATTAATGCATGATCCCGAAAAGTGCGAAGCGGTTTTCGGAAAAGATCATGCTCAAACAAAGCGCTAAAGCGGGATGACGATTCAAGGAAAACGCATCCCGCTTTAGTCCGCACCGCCTGACGAAATTTGCGGCGCGGTGCGGCGAGCCACCGCGCCTCGGCTTGCGGCCGGGCCCGGTCCGCCAGTGGCATACTTGCAACACCGGCGGAGAATGCCTGTTTTTATAATTCCCGATATAGCGCGGGTTATTTGACCGGCTATAAAAAGCAATGCGTCTCGGCCCGAGGGGGTGAGCGGGCGCATCGCGGACACACTGGAGCAGCGGCGGCGATGATGACGTTCCTGCGTGTTTCGGCCCTGGCGGCCGTCATGACTTTTCTTCTGGCAAGCGTTGCATCCTTCGTGGATGCGAGCGGTTCCGCGGCGGTCGCCCAGACCATCGCGGCACCTGAGCGCGCGCCAGCGCGGTCGGCAAAGCCGCGCCCCAGCAGCGGCCCGCACGTCTATCTGCTGCGCGGCCTCCTCAACGTCTTCTCGCTCGGCATGGACGACCTGGCGCAGAAGATCCAGCGCCGCGGCATCAGCGCCTCGGTGCACAATCATGCCGAATGGGAATCGCTCGCCAACGAGATCGCCGCCAAATACAAGGCCGGCGCTCATGGCTCGATCGTACTGATCGGCCATTCGCTCGGTGCCGACGCCGTGATGTTCATGGGTGAATATCTCGGCAAGCGCGGCGTGCCGGTCGCGCTCATCGTGCCGTTCGACGGCACCGGTTCGTTCGCCGCCACCGGCAACGTGGCGCGGGTGATGAACCTGACGCAGCGCGACTACGCCTATATGCGCCGGGGCAGCGGCTTCCGCGGCGAATTGCAGAATATCGACGTGAGCAAGGACTCCACGATCGACCACATCACGATCGACAAGTCGGCCCGTCTCCACAACATGGTGGTGAACAAGATCGTCGGCATCCTCGGCCGCGGCGGGTCGCCGCGTCCGGCCGCCAAGCCCAAGACGGCGCCTGCGACCGAGGCGTCCGCGGCGCCCAAGTCGACGGGCGAGACGTCCGCGCCGACACCGGCAGCCGCGCCGCCGGCGGCCAAGCCGACGGCGTCCGGTACGTCCGGCGTCGGTTCGGTCGACAAGCCGGCCGCCGCGACCCCGCGGCTCTGATCCGCTTAAATCCAGCTTCGCATCAAGTTCGCGGACCCGCAGCGAAGGCGCCTTCGCTGCGGGTCTTGCATTTGTGCTTCCGTCCGCGGGCGTCGCAGGCGCGTAGGTTGCGTGGCCCGGCGCCCCCGTCGCCTGCCGCGAAAATTCCCCGCCGCTGCCGGGAATTGGGACGAATCGGTCTGTAACCCGCGCCCGGGGCTCGAAGCCGGGGCCCCTGTCAAAACCGAAAGGACTACGGAATGATCGCTCGACCGGGCGCGGCGGGCCCTGCCGCGATTCATTCGGGGCCTCCCGCCGCATTGCTCGCCGTGTTTCTTGCCGCGTTTCTTGCCGTCCTGTGCCCGCAAGCGCTCGCCCGCGCCGACCGTCCCGTGCCGCCCGGTGCCGACGCCCATGGACTGCCCGCCGACGCCATCCGGATTTCGGGCGAGGCCGGCATGGCGTCGGTCTATGCGTTCGCGGGCGATAAGTACGCGGGTGCCGGCGGCAGGACGGCAAGCGGCGAGCAGATCGCTGCCGACGCGCTGACGGCGGCGCACCGGACGCTTCCGTTCGGGACCATGGTGCGGGTCACCCATCTGCAGAGCGGGCGCTGGATTGTCGTGCGGATCAACGATCGCGGGCCGTTTGTCGAGGGCCGCATCATCGACCTGACGCCGGCGGCCGCGCAGGCGCTCGGCTTTTCGCAGACCGAGGGGCTCGTGCCGGTGACGCTGACCCTGGTCGATTGAAGGCGTTACCAGCGCTGCGGCAGGGGGGCGTCGACCGGCGTGCAGCCGCGCCGGCCGGACAGGACGCAGTCCTGGTTCTTGCGCATGGACGCCATGGTGTCGGCGATCCAGATGCCGGCCACGATCAGCAACACGACGATGCCGAGGCCGGCCGCATTGGTCAGCATGCGCTGACGGTATTCCTCGCGCGTCTCCGGGGCTTCGAACTTGCGCAGATCGTCCACGGGCGGGCGGTCGGGGGGCGGGGCGGTACCGTTGCGGCCTCCCGAACCGGCCGCCGAGCGCCGCAGCGGCACGACGGTTTCGTCACGGTCGGAGGGAGGGGAATCGGACATCGGCTTCAGTCGCTTGTGGAATCCGGGGGTGATCCGGCCGGAGCGGCATCGGTCGCGGCGCGTCGCTAACCTACAGGATAATTTTGCCCGCGACGATGCACGGGACGCTTGCACAAGGCGGCACCGTTCATTCAAAGTGCCGCTCCCGGGCGGCCTGGGCGGCCCGGCAATGCCGTAGCAAACGGCGATAATAAAAAATATCCGGCAATGTCCGGAAGGATCGGAGCGGGGGCGCCAGTGGGGGCGTGGTTGACACTCAGCCTGTCAGCCGGCGGGTTCGATGTTGCGTGGCTTGCGCAGCTCGGATCGCTGGTGATCCTGCCGTTCGCCCACGAAGATCTCGCCATCATCGCCGGCGCCTATTTCATCACCCATCAGCTCATGCCTGCGAGCATGGTCGCGCTCAGCATCTATGGCGGCATCGTCGCCAGCGACTTCGCGCTCTACGGGCTCGGCGCCGGCGCGCGCCGTGTTCCGTGGCTGCGCCAGTATGTCGACACCCGCGGGCATCATTTCGGCGACAAGCTGCGCCAGAATATTTTCGGCCTCGTCGCGCTCTGCCGGTTCGTGCCCGGCATCGTGTTCGTGGCTTTCGTCGCCTGCGGCTGGACGCGCGTGCCGCTGTCGCGCTTCACGCTCGCAAGCCTCATCGTGTCGGCGATCTATCTGCCGCTGACGCTGTTCGTCGTGATCGAGTTCGGCGTCGCCCTCGACGACATGCTCGGCATCTGGGCCTGGCCGCTCTTGCTCGGTGCGCTGATGGCCTCGGGCCTGCTGCGCAAGCGCGTGTTCGCGTTCCGCGACGGCGAGGCCGCCCCGGCCGCGGACGGAACGCTCGCCGGCTTCACCGGCATGCCCGCGCTCGAGATGCGCGCGCGCGGCGTGGCGACTGCCGAGCGCATTCCGCCATCCCTGTTCTATCTGCCGCTCGTCGCCAACTGGCTGCGGCTCGCCGCCCGCCACCGCAGCCTGACGCTGCCGGCGACCGCCAATCCGGCCATCCCGTCCGGGGGCATGTGGGGCGAATCCAAGAGCGCCTATTTCGACGATGTCGCCCCGCCATGGCGCGACGCGATCGCGCCTTATTGCGTGGTCGCCGGCGGCGCCGGCGCGCTCGCGCGTGCGCGCATGTCCATGGAAGCCGCGGCGCTGCGCTATCCCGTCGTCGCCAAGCCGGATATCGGCTGGCACGGCTATGGCGTCCAGTGTCTGACCGACGAAGCCGGCCTTGCCGCCTATCTTGAACATTGCGCCGGCGGCGCGCGCGTCATCCTGCAGACCTATGTCGCAGACCCGGGCGAAGCCGCCGTGCTCTATGCGCGCATGCCGGGGCAGCCCGGCGCCATCCGCTCGCTCACCTTCCGCTATTTCCCCCATGTCGTGGGCGACGGCGCCATGAGCGTGCGCGAGCTGATCGCCCGCGATCCGCGCGCGCGCTGGAAGGCGCGCCTGCATCTGGGCTGCGACGCCAGCCATCGCGGCCTGTCGCAGGCCGAGCTTGCGCGCGTGCCCGCGCGCGGGGAGGTCGTGCGCATCGCCCTGATCGGCAACCAGCGCGCCGGCAGCCTCTATCGCGACGGACGCAGCTTCGTCACCGCCGCGCTCGAACAGCGTTTCGACGGCATCGCCTGCGCGATGACGCAATTCCATTACGGCCGTTTCGACATCCGCTTTGGCAGCGTCGAGGCGCTGATGCGCGGCGAGGGCTTCCGCATCGTCGAGATCAACGGCATCGGCGGCGAGGCGATCGACGCCTGGGACCCGGCGCTGCGCTGGACGCAGACCTATCGCCGCCTCTTCGCCGAGCAGGAGGTCCTGTTCGAGATCGGCGCGCGCAACCGCGCCCGCGGCTTCCGGCCCGAGCCGGCGCGGCGTTTCCTCGGCCTGCTGGCGGCGCAGACCCGCATGATCCGCCACTATCCGCCTTCGCACTGACGCGCTGCGCTGCGGACGGTAACGGGTGGCCGGCGGCCGCCCCGTTCAGCTTTCGTTAGCGATATGGATGAGCGCAAAGCGGGCGCTGTTGCGCCGGAGCACGGGATTTGCGCGCCCGAAATCACCAAAGTTTAAGACCTGCGCACCTAAATTCGCGCGAACGGCGACAGACATCAGGGCAAGAAATGTCCGGCACCAATCACGACGATCCCAGGCACTGGTCTGGTCCTCTCGACAATATGAGCGACGACGAGCGCGGCTGGCTGGTCGATTCCATGCGGGGCGTTTCGCCCCACATCAATGTCGAGCAGGCGCTGCGCGAGCACTGGCTGGAAATCTGGTACCAGCCCAAGATCGATCTCAAGCGCCGCTGTCTGGCCGGCGCCGAGGCGCTGGCGCGCATCCATCATCCCAATCTCGGCGTGCTGCTGCCGGGGCAGTTCCTGCCCGGCGTCGACGACGACACGCTGGCCATGCTCACCGAGCATGCGCTGCTCACCACGCTCTATGACTGGAGCAGTTTCGACGCCGCCGGCTACAACCTGCATCTGGCGATCAACGTGCCGGTCTCCGCGCTGCTGCGCCTGCCGATCCCCGCGATCGTGCGCGAATGCCGGCCGCAGGCCGCGCACTGGCCCGGTCTCGTGGTCGAGGTGACGGAGGACCAGATCGTGCGCGACATCAAGCTCGCGCAGGAGATCGCCAACCAGCTCAAGGTGTCCGGCGTCTCGGTCGCGATCGACGATTTCGGCGGCGGTTATTCGTCGCTCGCCTCGCTGCGCGAGTTGCCGTTCGCGGAGCTCAAGATCGACCATACCTTCGTGAAGAATTGCGCGACCGAGGGCACCAACGGCGCCATCTGCCAGACCGCCATCGACCTGGCGCACCGTTTCGGCAGCGTGGCGGTGGCCGAAGGCATCGAGAACATGGCCGACCTGCAGGCGCTCCAGGTCATGCGCTGCGACTTCGGGCAGGGGGTGCTGCTGGCGCCGCCGATGCCCAAGGAGCGCTTCATCGAGCTTCTCAACCAGCGTAACAACCGCGCGCGGCCGCAGGCGCCCGCCGCGGGCGAGCAGCCGGCCGACCGCGTGGCCTGACGCTTGGCGCGATGCGCGGGCCTGACCCGCGCATCCATATCCTTCGAAAAGACGATCGATCGCCGGGTCAGGTTTGCGACTGCGCCGTCCGCCCGGCGCCGGGTTCCGCAAAGGCCGGCACCGCGCCTTCGGGCAGCGGCACGCGGAAGACGTTCAGCGCCATGGCCACGAGCGTGTAATAGCCGAGGATGCCGGCAAACTCGACCATGCCGGCGTCGCCGAGGAGCGCGTGCAGGCGCCCATAGGTGCGGTCGGACACCCGCCGCGTCCGGTGCAACTCGCCGATGAAGTCGAAAACCGCGCGTTCGTCCTTGCGGAGCCGCTTCGGCGTACGGCCGGCTTTCAGGTCGCGGATCGTGTCCGGCCGGATGCCCGCTTTCTCCGCGATGGCGGCGTGCGCATGCCATTCGTATTGCGCGCGCCACAGCCGCGCGATCACGAGGATGGCGAATTCCGAGAGATGCGGCGGCACCGCGGTGCGGTAGCGGCAATGGGCGCCGAGCCTCTGCGCGAGGTCGCCGAATTCGGGCGCATGCAGGAAGACCCCGAACGGGCCGCCTATCGTGCCTGCGCCGCGGGTCGCGCGGATATCGTTGAGCATCGTGCGCTGACGTTCGCTCAGCTCGCTTTCGACGAGTTCGCGCAGGCGGGGCGGGGACTTTCGGCGCGGGGACTTTCGGGGTGGCATGGCGGCGGCTCCGGCTGGGCGGCCGGAGCGGCCGCTGACCCTTAAACTTTTAGCGGACCCGCCAACCGCTTCTCAAGCGGCATCCGGTATTGCTATGCCGCTCGCCGCAGCCGGAGCCGCGCATGAAGTTCTGGACCTTTCCGCTGGTCGTCGCCGGGGTCGCGCTCGCCGGCCATTCGCTTGTTCGGCCGAACGGCGTCGCCGAACCCGACGAGACGCAGATGCGCGCGGCCTTTGCCGGCGCGCTCGATCGGCGCGTGCGCAGCGTGATCGCGTTTGCGCGCGAGACCGGCGGCGAGGAGGCCGTGCAGCGCATCCGCGACGCCGGCACCGACCGCTTCGCCATCAGGCTTTTCCGCAAATTGTCGTGCGGCCGCGACGCCGACCTGAGCCATGTCTGCGCCTTCTCGGTCGATCTCGACCTCGTCGGCGGCGCGTTTCAGCGTACACTGAGCGGACGCTTCATCGATGCCGGCGGCGGTTACCACTTCGTGGGTGAGGTCTGATCAGCCGAACACGCGGCGGAAAATCGTGTCCACGTGCTTGAAGTGGTAGCCGAGATCGAAATTCTCCTCGATCTCGTCGGCGCTCATTGTCGCGGTCACGCGCGGGTCGGCTTTCAGGAAGGTGAGGAAGTCGCCTTCGCCGCGCCAGACCTTCATCGCGTTCTCCTGCACGATGCGGTAGGCGTCCTCGCGCGCGACGCCCTTCTGCGTCAGCGCCAGCAGGACGCGCTGCGAGTGCACGAGGCCGCCGAGCCGGTCGAGATTCTTCTGCATGTTCTGCGGATAGACCACGAGCTTGTCGACCACGCCGGCGAGGCGGTTGAGCGCGAAATCGAGCGTCACCGTCGCGTCGGGTCCGATCATGCGCTCGACCGAGGAGTGCGAGATGTCGCGTTCGTGCCAGAGCGCGACGTTCTCCATGGCCGGGATGGCATAGGAGCGCACGAGGCGGGCAAGCCCGGTCAGGTTCTCGGTCAGCACCGGGTTGCGCTTGTGCGGCATCGCCGAGGAGCCCTTCTGGCCGGCGGAGAAATATTCCTCCGCCTCCAGCACCTCGGTGCGCTGCAGGTGGCGGATCTCGGTCGCCAGCCGCTCCACCGACGAAGCGACCACGCCGAGCGTCGCGAAGAACATCGCATGGCGGTCGCGCGGGATGACCTGGGTCGAGACCGGCTCGGCGGCAAGCCCCATCGCCTTCGCCACATGCGCCTCCACGCGCGGATCGACCTGGGCGAACGTGCCGACAGCGCCGGAGATGGCGCAGGTCGCGACCTCCCTGCGCGCGGCCGCGAGGCGCTCGCGCGCGCGCGCGAATTCGGCATGGGCGTAGGCGAGCTTGAGGCCGAACGTGGTCGGCTCGGCATGGATGCCGTGCGAGCGGCCGATGGTCGGCGCCATCTTGTATTCGAAGGCGCGGCGCTTCAGGGCGGCCAGCACCTTCTCAACGTCGGCGATGAGGATGTCGGCGGCCTGCGTGAGCTGGATATTGAAGCAGGTGTCGAGCACGTCCGACGACGTCATGCCCTGATGCACGAAGCGCGCCTCCGGGCCCACCAGTTCGGCGAGGTGCGTGAGGAAGGCGATGACGTCGTGCTTGACCTCGGCCTCGATGGCGTCGATGCGCGCGACGTCGAAGGTCGCGGCCTGGCCTTTCTCGCGGATGATGCGCGCGGCCTCTTTCGGGACGATGCCAAGTTCGGCCATCGCTTCGGTGGCGTGCGCCTCGATCTCGAACCAGATCCGGTAGCGCTGCTCCGGCGACCAGATCGCGGTCATTTCGGGGCGGGAATAGCGGGGAATCATGCTCGTTCTGTCTCCGGCTGGGTGCGCTCTAGCAGAGCCGCGCCGCGCCCGCAAAACCGCATGCAGCTTATCCCCTCGTCCCGAGGAGGCCCACAGGGCCGTCTCGAAGGATGAGGGTCGGGTCCCCGTCATCCCGGCCTTATTCCCTTATCCGTCATCCCCACCTCATTCCTCATCCGTCGTCCCGGCCGAGGGCCGAAGGCCCGAGAGCCGGGATCGCGATCCGTCCCGACACTGGCACCGCCACTTGCCGCTGACGATCCCGGCGCTCTCGCTTGCGCGCTCGACCGGGATGACGGGGGAGGAAACCCTGAGAAGGCTGCGGCGCGGCCCTACGGCTTCGGCAGCTTCCGGGTCACCGCCAGGAAGCGGCGGTTGGGGCCGGCGTGATAGCCGTCATTGTCGGCATATTCGACGAGGACCGCGAGTGTGAGCCCGCCGTCGGGGGCGCGGTGCAGCCACGCCTCGGCGATACCGTAGGCGTGCGCGCAGCGGCGGCTGCGCGGCAAGGCGGCATCCTCCTGCAGGAGCGTGGTCGCGCCGCCGAGCTGCATCGAAAGCTGCAGGCCGACGATCTTGGCGCGGCCGACGGTCCCGGTGCCGCCATAGCCCGCGCACATGGCGCTGCCAAGCGCGCGCTCCGAGAGCGTCAGGCTCAGGCTGCGGCCGTCGGGCAGGGGCACGTCGAGCGCGCGGGCGAGCGGCTGCGGCTCCATCTGGTAGATGCCGATCTCGTCGAGCGCCATCGAGGGCTTGCCGGCGGTTTGCGTGCCGGCGCGGCCGATGCCGAGCCGCGCCAGCAGCGGCTTTGCCTTGGCGGCGGCATCCGCGCGCGCCTTGTCGGCGTCGAGGCCGTCGTCGCCGCGGATCAGCACCCTGACCGGCGTGCCGGCGACGAAACGGTCGGTGCGGGTGTCGATCGCGACATACTCGGAGAAAGCCGCGTCCTGTTCGTAGAGCGTCGAGTATTGCTCGAAGGCGAAATAATGCCCGTCGGGCGAGAAGCCGAGTACATGGCGCGCGGCCGCGTCGCCGGCCCGCGCCTCGTTCGCCGCAGCAATGACGGCGAGCGTGAGAAGTGCCGCGACGGCGCGGCGCCGAAGAGCCGGTCTGGGCGGAGCGGGATGAGTTCGTGGCGACATGGAGCGGCGTCCTGTTCAGCGGGCTGAAGTCGCCGTGCCGTTGCGCGCGCGCGTCAAGAGGTCGACGAGTTTATGCACGTCCGCGACATCGCGGAAGGCGAGCTTGCCGGTGAAGTCGGTGTCGCGCATGCGCGTCGGACGGCCGGAGGCGAAATAGAGATGACCCGCGCCGCCGCCGGTCTCCAGCACTTCGATCTCGCGATCCATGTCGGCAAAGGCGACGCTGACGAGCGGGGGACGCGCCGGCGGCCGCCGCACGATCAGCGCGCGCCGGTCGGTCACCGCATAGGTCGTGAAGGCGACCTCGAACGCGATCACGAACGGGGCTGCGAGCATTGCCGCGCCGGCAAGCGCGAGCGGGACGAGCACGCCGTTTGGGAGCGTCCCCGTCGCATGAACGAGCGCGACCGCGCCGAGCCATGCAAGGCCGATCCAGATCAGGATTCGCTTGGAACGCAGGATCGAGCGCATGTCGGGCCGCACGGCGAAGACGATGCGTTCGCCCGGCTGCAGGACGTCGGCCAGGCCGAGCGGCCTGCCGCGGCGCGATCACGCCGCTTCGCCGCGCGCAAGCGCTGCGGCGTTGCGGATGGCGGCGATGTTGGCGCGATAGGCGTCGGCGCCCGCGCCCTTGAACACTGCCGAGCCCGCGACCAGCACGTTGGCGCCGGCGGCGGTGACCTTCGGCGCGGTCTCCGGCGTGATCCCGCCGTCCACTTCCAGATCGATCGGCCGTCCGCCGATCATGGTGCGCAGGCGCGCGATCTTCTCGATCACGGCGGGAATGAAGACCTGGCCGCCGAAGCCGGGATTGACCGACATCACGAGGATGAGGTCGAGCTGGTCGAGCACATATTCGATCGCGCTTTCCGGCGTCGCCGGATTGATCGAGACGCCGGCCTTCTTGCCGAGCGCGCGGATCGCCTGCAGCGAGCGGTGCAGGTGGGGGCCGGCCTCGACATGCACGGTGATGATGTCGGCGCCCGCCTTGGCGAAGGCGCCCAGGTGCGGATCGCAGGGCGCGATCATCAGGTGGGTGTCGAAAATCTTCTTCGAGTGCGGCCGCAGCGCCTTGATCACGTCGGGGCCGAACGTGATGTTGGGCACGAAATGCCCGTCCATGACGTCGAGATGGATCCAGTCGGCGCCCGCCTGTTCGACCGCACGCACCTCCTCGCCGAGGCGCGAGAAGTCGGCGGCCAGGACCGAGGGCGCAATCAGAAGCGGACGGGACATGCTCATCCCCTGCAATGGGCCGATGTCGTCTAACACCTGCCGCGCGCGCGGGCAAACGCTTCGCTATTGCCCCAAGCGCTTCGCTATTGCCCGATATGGACGCGGCGTGCGAGCGGCTTGAGGATTTGCGGCATCAGGTAGATCGGGAATTGCGCGATGGCGAAATAGAGCCAGGTCAGTTCCGGCACCGCGCCGCCGGTCGCCGCCAGCATCAGCCCCATGTTGCGGCTGCCCGAGGCCAGCGCGAGAGCGAACGCCGCCGGCCGCCCGGCCGGCAGCATGACGAGGGCGGTGACCACGGTGAGCGCCGCGGTCAGCGCGAAGGCGAGCGCGGTCAGCCCGAGCACGAGGAGCGGGCGCGCCAGCATGTTGGCGGCGACCCCGTCCATCAGCGCGACCGCGAAGATGAACAGCGCGATCACGTTCAGCCCGTCGATGCGCTCGCGCTGGCGCTCGACCCAGGGCGCGCCCGCGATCCGGCGCACGAGGGCGGCGGCGAGCGCGGAACCGGCGAGCATGGCGAAGAGTTTCAGCCCGAGCGCGAGCGGGGAGATGGTCAGTTCCGCGCCGGCAAACAGCGCGGCATAGGCCGGGGCGACGAAGGGCGTCACCGTCATGCAGACGATCAGGGTCGCAAGCGAAAGCGCGGCATCGAGCCCCATCAGGGCGGCGAGCGCGGGCGCGGAAATGATCGGCGGGGCGACCGCCTGCAGGATCAGCGCCAGGAACAGGGCTTCCTCGACGCCGCGCACGTCGAGCAGCACGAGCGCGCCGCCGAACAACAGCGGCATCGCCAGCATCATCCACAGGCTGCCCGCAAGGATCACGCGCGGCCTTGCGAATTGCCGGCGCAGCGCCGCCGGATCGACGCGCAGGAAGGTGAGGCACAGCAGCGCGATCAGCGCCGCCGTAAAAAGCGGGCGCAGCAGCGTGGCGAGCGGCGGCAGCAGGATTCCGGCAAAGACCGAAACCGCGACGGCACGCGTTCCCTGCCGTCCGAGCCAGCCTAGGGCCGCGGCCGGTGCATCGATCAGGCGCATTGCGACAACAACCCGGACTGTCCGGCCGCCGCCGCGAGGCGTCGGCACCGATCCCTGATAGCGCGCCTGCGCCCCGCATGCCACTCGGGTGCGCGCATGGCTTCCCCGCGCGACGATAGATGCTAAAGGTGTCGCCGAATTTCCCTCTCTGGCATGCAAGGAAGGGCCATGGCTCGCACTGATGTGATCGTTCTCGGCGCCGGGATCGTCGGCGCCTCCGCCGCGCTGCATCTGGCCAAGCGCGGGCTCGCGGTGGCGCTCGTGGAGCGGGGAGTGCCGGGCGAGGGCACCTCGTTCGGCAATGCCGGCATCATCGAGGGCAATACCTTCTTTCCCTATCCGTTCCCGACCGACCCGGCGACGATCCTGCGTATCGCGCTCAAGCGCGCGACCGAGGCGAACTATCACCTCTCGGTGCTGCCCACGCTTCTGCCCTGGCTCCTCGCCTATTTTCGCGCCGGGCGGCCGGACCGCATGTTCGAGTTCGCGCACGGCATGCGCCCGCTGTTCGACAGCGCGCTTGCCGAGCACGAGGCGCTGCTGCGCGATTCCGGCGCGGAGAAATATTTGCGCAGGAACGGCTGGCTGAAAGTCTATCGCAGCCAGGCGAGCTTTGAGGCGACGCGGTCCGATCTCGACGCGGTGGCCAAAGCCGGCATCGCCTTCGAGCCGCTGCCGCGCGAGGGCGCGCTCGCGCTCGAGCCCGGTCTCGCGCCGGTCTTTGCCTGCGGGGTGTACTGGCCGACCGCGGCGAGCCTGTCGAACCCGGGCGCGGTGACGCGCGCCTTCACCGACCATTTTTCGGCGCTCGGCGGCATCCTGCTCAAGGGCGACGCGCGCACGCTGCACCGCGCCGACGGGCGCTGGCGCGTCGATACCGACGCGGGGTCGGTCGATGCGCCGCAGGCGGTGGTCGCGCTCGGGCCGTGGGCGCCCGACGTGCTCGGCCCGCTCGGGCTCAAGCTGCCGCTGCAGGTCAAGCGCGGCTATCACCTGCATTTCCGCCCGCGCGGCAATCGCGGCCTCAACCGCCCGGTCCTCGATGCCGACGTCGGCTATGTGGTGGCGCCGATGGAGCAGGGGCTGCGGCTGACCACCGGCGCGGAATTCGCCCATCGCGACGCGCCGCCGACGCCGGTGCAGTTCGACCGCCTGCTGCCGGCCGCGCGCGATCTGTTCCCGCTCGGCGAGGCGATCGAGCAGACGCCGTGGATGGGATCGCGGCCCTGTTTCCCGGACTCGCGGCCGGTGATCGGACGCGCGCCGGGGCTCTCCGGCCTGTGGCTCGATTACGGCCACGCCCACTGGGGGCTGACGCTCGGCCCCTCGAGCGGACGGCTTCTGGCGGAGATGATGACGGACGCAACGCCGTTCTGCGATCCCAGGCCCTACGCTGCCGAGCGGTTTCTGTAGGGATCGTCATCCCGGGCGCGGCGCAGCATGAGCGCAGGCGAATGCTGCGCCGTAGACCCGGGATCGCGACAAGACGGCTCCGGATCAGCACCGCACCGCCACGCTTCGTCTGGCGCTGCGCTGCGTCCGGGGCGACGACCTCAGCCGAACCTGTCCTTCCACGATAGCTGCGCGCCGACGAACTGCAGCGCGGTCGCCTGGTACACGCCGCGCGCCACCGCGCGGGCGAGCACGTGTGCGGCGAGTGCGCCGAGTTCGGAGAGCGCCAGCACCGGCTCGGCCAGCGCCACCTTGCCGGTCGCGGCCGTGAATACGATGTCGCCGTCGAGCGGCGAATGCACCGGATGGATCGCGCGCACAAGGCCGCCCTGCGCCATGATCGCAAGCCGCTTGGCCTGCGCCTTTGTCAGGATCGCGTCGGTAGCCACGAGCGCGATCGTGGTGGAGGCGCCGGCCACACCCTTGCTGCGGAAGGAGAGCGCCTCCTGCGGCAGGTGTTCGGGAAATCCGCGTCCGCCGAATTCATCGCCCACCTCGAACGGTGCGGCCCAGAAATGCGGGCCGTTGCCGACCGTGACGCTGCCGACCGCGTTCACCGCCACGATCGCGCCCACGGTGACGCCGCCTTGCGTGCGCGCGGACGCCGAGCCGAGCCCGCCCTTGAGGTTGAACGTGGTTGCGCCATAGCCGGCGCCGGCCGTGCCGAGCGCGAAAAAATCGGCGGTCGCGGCGGTCGCCGCCGCATAGCCGAGATCGCGATAGGGCGTGTAGCGGCCCCAGGCTTTGTCGCCGCCGTTTTCGAGGTCGAACAGGATCGCGCCCGGGACGATCGGCACGCGCGCCGCGCCGACCGCAAAGCCGCGCCCCTGCTCGGCGAGAAAGGCCTGCACGCCCGCCGTCGCGTCGAGCCCGAAGGCCGAGCCGCCCGACAGCGTGACCGCGTCGATGCGCTCCACCGTCGCCGCCGGATCGAGCAGCTCGGTGTCGCGCGTGCCGGGGCCGCCGCCGCGCAGATCGGCGGCCGCGACCGCGGGCTCGTCAAACACGATCGCGGTGACGCCGGAGGCGAGCCGCGCATCGTCGGCATGGCCCACACGGACGCCGGCGACATCAGTGATCAGGTTGCGCATGGATTTTTCCGGTCGTGCCGCGTTTTCCCGCTCCCGTCGGGAGAAGGTGCCCGCGCGCAGGCGAATGCCGGGCGCGGGTCGGGTGAGGGCGACAGCTTTTCAGCGCTTGCACGACGGTGCAACCCCCTGCGGTCGCGACGGGGGAGAAACCGGCGATCACGCGTCATCACATCCGCGCATCCGTGATGTCCCGCGCTTGCGCTCGCCGCCGCGGGCGTGCATCTAGCCGCCCATGACCGACGTGCCGGTATTCGCCGCCCTGCTGGCGGGCCTGATCAGCTTCCTGAGCCCTTGCGTGCTGCCGCTGGTGCCGCCCTATCTCGTCTATATGGCGGGCACCTCGCTCGAACGCCTGGCCGAGCGCGAATCCGCGCCGCGGGTGAAGATCGAGACCGTCGTCGCCGCCTGCCTGTTCGTGCTCGGCTTCTCGACCGTGTTCGTCGCGCTCGGGGCGAGCGCGAGCGTGGTCGGCTCGCTGCTGCGCGTCTATTCCGGCGAATTGTCGATCGTGGCCGGCCTCGTCATCATCGCCATGGGCCTGCACTTCCTCGGCGTGTACCAGATCGCGCTGTTGCAGGCGACACGCCGCATGGACGTGCCGCCGCCGGCCGGACTGTGGGGCGCCTATGTCATGGGGCTCGCCTTCGCCTTCGGCTGGACGCCGTGCATCGGGCCGATCCTCGCCGCCATTCTCGCGGTGGCGGCCTCCGAGGCGACGGTGGCCAAGGGCGCGGGATTGCTCGCGGTCTATTCGCTGGGCTTGGGGATTCCGTTCGTGCTCGCGGCGGTCGCGATCGGGCCGTTCGCGAAATTCCTTGCGCGCTTTCGCACCCATATCGGCAAGGTCGAGAAGATCATGGGCCTGTTGCTGGTGCTCACCGGCATCGCCTTTCTCACCGGCGCGGTGACGAGCTTCAGCTTTTGGATTCTGGAAACCTTCCCGGCGCTCGGGCGCATCGGGTAGGGGCGGACACACTGCTCTGACGAAAAATAATTGGCACGGTGTCGCGAAAGGCAGAGCACGTCATACTCCCGCCCCAATCTAGGATTATATTCATATTTATCTCATCCCTTGAGGGGACGCTCTGCAGGGCGCTGCTTGGCGGGGGTGGGTGCGGCGCCCGCGTCCGTGCCTCGCCGGCATGGCCCCGGGCTGCATCGGGGCTCCGCCCGGGACCACTACGGGTCCCCGCCGGGAGCCGGCTGACGCCCGTGTAAAAAGCACGGGAGAAAGCGCGGCCCGATGCAGGAGTGAAGACGCCGCAATGGAGCGCCGGAAGGCGACGCGTTCCGCAAGGAGCGCGACCTGCAAGAATGGTGCGCCGTCCGGCGCTCCATGTCCCTCGCGTGCGGCGAGGGCAGAGGAAGACAGGCGTACCCGGCGCCGCGACAAAGAACACGGGCGCGCCCGCCTGCCCGCAGCAGGGAAAGAGGCGAGGTTCTGGCTGTTTGACTTTCGAAGAGGGGTGCGAGGGTGCGGGCTTGTATTGCCGTGTCGCTGCGGTGTCACTCTCGACGCGCGCCAGAACAATATCATCACACAGACCTGTCTCCTCATTCGGAGAAGCCGCGCCAACGGGTCCGCGCGAAGCGCGGCCCGATGATGAACGCCGCGCGGCATCTTGAAGGGTGAGGCCGTCATGCGCGCCGCAATGCCGCGGGCTCATGTTCGAGATGCATCGCTGCGCGAGGCTCCTCACCATGAGGAACAAGGCAAACGTCATCCGTTATCCCGGACGTACGCACAGGGTGGAGTGAGTGCAGAGAAACTTGTTGTATTTTCTCACGTGCGCAAATCTTCATCCGCCTCATCCTGAGGAGCGGCCGAAGGCCGCGTCTCGAAGGATGCAGGCGGCCCGTGCCGGGCCTCATGGTTCGAGATGCATCGCTGCGCGATGCTCCTCACCATGAGGATCGGGGAAGGCGCGCTGCAGAATTCCCCTTCGTCATCCCGGCCTCAATCCTCACCCGTCATCCCGACCTCCACCTCACCGTCACCCCGGCCGAGCGCAGCGAGAGCCGGGATCGCGATCCACACCTGCGGCTTCCGCCGCACACGCCGCTGACGATCCCGGATCAGCAGCGCGCCGCTGCGCGTTGCGTTGCATCCGGGATAACGGAGCAAACTTTCAGATCGAAGCCGGCGCAAGATTGAACCCGGCGAACGATCCCGGATCGGCAGCGCACCGTTGCGCGCTGCGCTGCATCCGAGAGGACAGGGACAAAAAAATCCGCCCCAGCGAACCGGGGCGGAGGATGCGTTCATCAAACCGCAGACGCGGCAGGTTCAGGAAGAGCCCTTCGCGTCAAGCTCGGTATAGGTGCCGTCCTTCTTCCAGACATAGAAGACATAGTCGATGACGGTGATGTCGCCCTTGGCGTCGAAGGAGAGCGGGCCGAGCACGGTGTCCCACTGGCCGGTGCGCACGGTGTCGGCCACCTTCTTGGCGTCGGTCGTTCCGGCCTTCGCCGCCGCCTGCGCCCAGACCTGGATCGAGGCGTAGCTGTAGAGCGTGTAGCCTTCCGGATCGATGCCCTTGGCCTTGAACTTCTCGACCACGGCCTTGGCCGAGGGCTTCTTGCGCGGATCGGGACCGAAGGTCATCAGCACGCCTTCGCCGATCGGGCCGGTGATCGCCCAGAACTCGTTGGTGACGAGCGCGTCGCCGGAGACGAGCTGGGTCTTCATGCCCTGGTCGCGCATCTGGCGCAGGATCAGGCCGGCTTCGGTGTGATAGCCGCCGATATAGACGACGTCGATGTTGGCGGCCTTCATCTTGGAGACCAGCGCGTTGAAGTCCTTGTCGCCCTGCGTATAGGCCTCGTACATCTTCTCGGTCACGCCGGCCTTGTTGAGCGCCTTCTTGGTTTCGTCGGCGAGACCTTTGCCGTAGGTCGACTTGTCGTGCAGGATGGCGACGTTCTTGCCCTGGAAGTTCTTGGCGATATAGGCGCCGGCGACGGCGCCCTGCTGGTCGTCGCGGCCGCAGGCGCGGAACGTGTTCCACATCTTGCGTTCGGTGAAGGTCGGATTGGTCGAGGCGGGCGTGATCTGCAGCACGTTGCTTTCGAGATAGGCGTCGGACGCCGGGATCGACGACGACGAGCAGAAATGCCCGGCGACGAACGGCACCTTCAGGCCGGCCAGCTTCTCGGCGACCGCGCGGGCCTGCTTGGGATCGCAGGCGTCGTCGCCAATCTCGAGACGGATTTTCTTGCCGAGCACGCCGCCCGCGGCATTGATGTCGGCGACCGCGAGTTCGGCGCCGTCGCGCAGTTGCTTGCCGAAGGAAGCGTATTGCCCGGTCATCGGACCGGCGACGCCGATCGCGATGTCCTGGGCGGCCGCGGCGCCGGCGAGCGCAAGGCTTGCGCCGAGCGCCAGCAGGGAAGTCCGCAATTTGCTCATGGTGTACTCCTCTGGGTGGTAAAGGGGGCGAATAATTCGTCGGTTCAGGAAGCCGGCCCTGTCGCATAAACACCGGTTGGGGTCATTTTCGACGGAATTTCCAGGAAGTCACCACCTCAAGACGGCGGATTTGCGGATTTTTCGTCGCGGCCGGGCACGTTGCGCTCGCTCCAGGTCAGGGGGCCGGTCCGGCGGTAAAGCCACGGATATTGCGTCGCCATCTGGCGGGCGCGGGTGGTGCGGAACGCCAGCAGGCCGCAGCCGATCAGGAACAGCGTATCCGCGGCATAGGAGGCGGACGAGAGCAGGTCGCCGCGGAACAGGGCGAAATGGGCAAAGCGCACGGCCGCGCCCAGGAGCGCCATATAGAGAAGCACATGCCAGAACGGCCGCCAGGTGCGCGCGATGGCCTGTCCGGCGAGCCAGGCCGCGCTGCCGCCGATCAGGCCGGTCACGATGACGATCTGCGTGAGCGTCTCATGTGCGTAGAGATCGTCCATCGCCCCGCCGCCCCCTCAGTGCCGCCCGCCTTCGAGATAGGCCGCGCGCACTTCCGGCCGGTTCAGAAGTTCGCGGCTCGATCCCGACAGGGTGATCTCGCCATTGACCATGACATAGCCGCGGTGCGCCAGCTTGAGCGCGTGGAAGGCGTTCTGCTCGACGAGGAACACGGTCAGCTTCTCGCGTTCGTTGAGCTCGCGGATGGCGGCGAAAATCTGCCGCACGAGCAGCGGCGCAAGGCCGAGCGAGGGCTCGTCGAGCAGCAGCAGGCGCGGGCGCGCGAGCAGCGCGCGGCCGATCGCCAGCATCTGTTGCTCGCCGCCCGACAGCGTGCCGCCGCGCTGGTGCAGCCGTTCCTTCAGGCGCGGGAACAGCGTCAGCACGCGCTCCAGATCGGCCGCGAAGAAGGCCGGGTCGGCGATGCTGGCGCCGAGCTGCAGATTCTCCAGCACCGTCATGCGCCCGAAGATGCGCCGGCCCTCGGGCGCCTGCGCGATATGCAGCTTGGCGATCTCGTGGGTCGGCATGCGCGTGATGTCGCGCCCCTCGAACAGGACCGTGCCCTCGCGCGCGCGCGGATCGCCGAAGATCGTCATCATCAGCGTCGACTTGCCGGCGCCGTTGGCGCCGATCAGGGTGACGATCTCGCCTTCGTGCACGTCGAGATCGACGCCGCGCAAAGCGACGATATTGCCGTAATAGGTCTTCACCCCGCGCACCGACAGGAGCGGGGCGCGCGCGGGGGCGGACGCGGTGCGGGTGTCAGGCGCCGTGGCCAAGGCCGACCCCCGCTTCCACCTCGTCCACCTCGTCGTCGGCGACGCCGAGATAGGCGGCGATCACCTTCGGATCGTCGCGGATCTGCGCCGGCGTGCCGTCGGAAATCTTAACCCCGTAATCGAGCACGACGATATGGTCGGAAATCTCCATCACCACCGACATGTCATGCTCGATCAGCAAGAGCGAGGTGTCGTGCCGCTTGCGGATGAATAGGAGCAGTTCGTTCAGCTCTGCGCTTTCGCGCGCATTCAGCCCGGCAGCCGGCTCGTCGAGGCACAGGAGAACGGGTTCGGTGCACATGGCGCGCGCGATCTCGAGGCGCCGCTGCGCGCCGTAGGGCAGCTCTCCGGCCGGATCGTCGGCGCGCGCCAGGAGCCCGATCCTGTCGAGCCAGTATTTGGCGCGGTCGATCGCGGCGCCCTCGGCATTGATGAAGCTGCGCATGCCGAGGAGGCCGAGCACGGTCATGCCGGAAGCGCGCATGAGCGGATTGTGCTGGGCGATCATCAGGTTTTCCAGCACGGTCATGCCCGGGAACAGGCGGATGTTCTGGAAGGTGCGCGCGACATGCGCCACCTGCGAGATGCGGAAGTCGAGCAGCCGTTCGAGCAGGAAAGTCTGGCCGTTGGTGTGGGTGAGGCGGATCATGCCGACGGTCGGCTTGTAGAAGCCGGTGATGCAGTTGAAGACGGTGGTCTTGCCGGCGCCGTTCGGTCCGATCAGCGCGGTGATGTCGCCGCGCCGCGCCGTGAACGACACGTCGTCGACCGCCAGGAGGCCGCCGAACCGCATGGTCAGGTGCTCGACGGCGAGGATCGGGCTCTCCTCCTGCGCGCTCATCCGCGACCCTCGCTGACCATGTCCGCCGATACGAGCTTGCGCTCCTTGAGGAAGACCGACGGCAGGCGGGTCGCGACCAGCCCGCGCGGCCGCCAGATCATGATCGAGACCATGGCGAAGCCGAATACCAGCATGCGGTACTGCTCGAATTCGCGGAACAGTTCGAAGCCGCCGAGCATGACGGCGGCGGCGACCGCAACCCCGATCTGTGAGCCCATGCCGCCGAGCACGACGATGGCGAGCACGAGTGCGGATTCGCCGAAGGTGAAGCTCTCCGGGCTGATGAAGCCCTGCCGGGTCGCGAAGAAGGAGCCGGCGAAGCCGCCGAACATCGCCCCGATCGCGAACGCGGTCAGCTTGGTGTTGGTCGTGTTGATGCCGAGCGAGCGGCAGGCGATCTCGTCTTCGCGCAGCGCCTCCCAGGCGCGTCCGATCGGCAGCCGGCGCAGGCGGATCGCCACCGCATTGGTGACCAAAGCGAGGATCAGGATGAGATAATAAAGGAACACAACACGGTGATTGGGCGAGAATTCGAGACCGAAGGTCGCCGCGAAACCGTCGTCGGCGGCGGTGAACGGCAGGCCGAAAAAGCTCGGGCGCGCGATGCCGGAAATTCCGTTCGGGCCGCCGGTGAAGCTCTGCCAGTTGATCAGCACGAGGCGGATGATCTCGCCGAAGGCGAGCGTGACGATGGCGAGATAGTCGCCGCGCAATCGCAGCACCGGAAAGCCGAGCAGGACCCCCCAGAACGCCGCGAGGATGCCGGCGAGCGGCAGGCAGATCCAGAAGCTCAGTCCGAAATTCTGCGCCAGCAGCGCATACGAATAGGCGCCGACCGCATAGAAGGCGACATAGCCGAGGTCGAGCAGGCCGGCGAGGCCGACGACGATATTGAGACCCCAGCCGAGCATAACATAGGTCAGGATCTGGATCGACAGATCGAGCAGGTAGCGGTTGCTGTAGAAAATCATCGGCACGGCGACTGCGAACGCCAGCAGCGCGTATCCGAAATAGGGCGCGACCTGCGTCACCACGTTGCGCACGGGGGCAGGGACCATGCGGGCCAGCGCCGCGCCCTGTTCGCCGCGCACAAGTTCGCGCAGGAACGAACCAACGAAGGCGGCGACGACGAGCCAGAACAATTCCCACGGCCGCGGCACCAGGATGAGCGCGCCGGTCGGCCCCTGTTCGGTGCGCAGTCCGATCAGGAGCGAGAACAGGCCGAACGCCACCAGCGCGGCGAGCGCGCCGCTCTTGAGCGCGCGCCGCACATCGAATGCCGGCAGTCTGGATTGGGCCTGGTGCGCCACGCCGCTGCCCCGGCCTTACACTTTCTCGATTTCCGGCCGGCCGAGAATGCCGGTCGGCAGGAAGATCAGCACGATGACGAGGATCGAGAAGGCGGCGACGTCCTTGTATTCGATCGAGAAATAGGCCGACCAGAACGTCTCGATCAGCCCGATCAGGAGTCCGCCCAGCATCGCACCCGGCAGCGAGCCGATGCCGCCGAGGACGGCGGCGGTGAAGGCCTTCACGCCGGCGACGAAGCCGATATAGAAATCGATGACCCCGTAATAGAGCAGGTTCATGATGCCGGCGACGGCGGCGAGCGCGGCGCCGATGACGAAGGTGAGCGAGATGGTGCGGTCGACGTCGATGCCGATCAGCGAGGCCATCTTGAGGTCCTGCTCGCAGGCGCGCATGTCGCGGCCGAGCCGGGTGCGTGCGATGACCCAGGAGAACAGTGCCATCAGCGCGATCGTGGTCACCACGACGAGGATCTGCACGTTCGAGAGGCGGACCACGAACGTATCGCTCTCGATCAGCGTGTAGCCGCCCCCGATCAGCGGCGGCAGCGGCTTGACGCGCGCGCCCTGGGCGATCTGCACGAAATTCTGCAGCACGATGGACATGCCGATGGCGGAGATCAGCGGCGCCAGCCGGAACGAACGGCGCAGCGGCCGATAGGCGACCCGCTCGACCGCCCAGCCATAGAGCGAGGTCAGCGCCATGGCGATCAGAACCACGAGGAAAAGCGCCAGCGGCACGGCGGTGATGCCGAGCGCCACGAGCGTGAGAAAGGCGATGAGGGCAATGAAGGCGCTGACCATGAACACGTCGCCATGGGCGAAGTTGATCATGCCGATGATGCCGTACACCATCGTGTAGCCGATGGCGATGAGCCCATAGATAGATCCGAGAGTGACGCCGTTGATCAGTTGCTGGACGAAGACTTCCATCCGCGCAGTGCCCCCGCTACCGCTTGCCCCCGGCACGGTCGTCCGGTGTTCCGAATGCCCATCCGGCGGCCTCCGATTTCTTAGCAGCGCCACGGGGGTCCGGCAACGCGGCAAACATGCCATACCGGCTTTTTCCCGGGCGCTGCCGGCCGCGCGGCGTCGCGACCGGCCGGCCAGGCAGGTGTCGGTATGCCGGAATTTCACCCGGAATTTTACTTGGCGGAATTCTCGATTATTCTTCGGCGATGCCCGCGCAAGCTCTGCCGCTGTTTCATCTCTATGGCGATCCGCCCGACGACCAGGCGTTCGATTTCATCCACATCGAAACGATCTCGTCGCGCTCGCTGCTGCACGACTGGCTGATCCGCACGCATCGCCATCGCGACCTGTTCCAGATCCTCGTCATCGAGCATGGCGGCGGGGACATGACCTGCGAAGCCGCGATCATGCCGTTTGCGGCCCCGTGTGCGATCATCGTGGAACCGAACGTCGCGCACGGTTTCCGCTTCCAGCCCGGCAAGACCGACGGCTGGGTGGTCAGCTTCAGCGCGGACGTGGCGGAGACGCTCGACGAGCATTCCGCCGAGGGGCTCGCCCGTCTGCGCACGCTTGCCGCCAAGCCCATCGTGCCGCTCGATCATGCCGCCGAGCTGGGCCGGCTGGTGACCTTGTGCAACGAGCTTGACCGGGAGCGCTTCTTGGCGCGCGAGGCGCACCGGATCGCCATGCGCGCGTGGCTGGCGCTGATCGCGATCGAGGCGGCACGGCTTGCCGCAAGCCGCGCGCGGACCGGCTCCGTTACGCTGGCGCCGGCCGATCCGGTCGTCGAGGCGCTGCGGCGGCTGGTGGAGGATCATTTCCGCAGCGAGCGGCAGCTCGCCTTCTATGCGGATCGGCTGGCCATGACGCCGGACCGGCTCAACGACTTGGTCAAGCGGGCGATCGGCGTGACCGCCGGTCATCTGATCCGCCAGCGCGTCCTGACCGAGGCCAAGCGCGAACTGGTATTTTCGACACGGCCGGTCCACGACATCGCCTACGATCTGAAGTTCGCCGACCCCTCGCACTTCGCCCGTTTCTTCCGCAAGCAGACCGGCGTCACGCCGCTGGAATTCCGTCTCGCGAACGGTCGCTGAGCCGCGGGGCGGTATCTCGGGGTGCGCGGCGCGCTGGGGACATCGGCGTCTTAAGGTAAACAAAAGGTTTACATTGCCGGTACCCGGGGTGAGGGTCGAATTTGCCGCAGGCGGACATGCCGAACGGCAGGCGCCCCGGAGGAAGCGATGCGGCGGCTGAGCTACGGAATTCCCTGCCTGATCGTTGCGGTCGCGCTGTATTTCGTCGCGGCATTCGGGCGCGAGGCCCTGCATATCCTCACGTCGCCCGTCTACGGCCTCGATCACAAGAGCTTTGCGCGCGCGGTTCACGATCTCGGCCGGCTTGCCGATCTTGGGCCGTCCGGCCTGGTCAAGCTTGCGGCATTTCTCGGGGCCATCAAGCTCTCGGTCGCCGTCGTGTTTGCGATCCATGTCGGGGACCGTCTGCGCACGCTTGCGGGCGGCACGGTCAATTACGACCTGCTTGATGCCGGCGTCGTGCTCGTCGTGGTCTCGACCTTCCTGTCGGCGGCGCCAGCTTTGCTCGAGGCGACGCCGCAATTCTTCAACGAGCATCGTCCCGCGCTATGGCTCGCCGGTCTCGCGGCGACCCTGAGCCTGGCCGAACGCGTCGCACACAGCGAGGAAGCGCCGGCGCAAAGCCGCACGGCCGATCTGCGCAAGCCGAAATAGCAGCCGGTCTACGCCCCGGTCAGGCCTTGATCGCACCAAGCTCGGCGAGGATTTCGCCCGCTTCCTTGAAGGCGTGGTTGGCGGCCGGCACCCCGCAATAGATCGCCTGTTGCAGGATGATCTCCTTGATGTCGTCGGCGCTGAATCCGCCTTCGACAATGGCGGCCCGCACATGCATGCGGAATTCCGCCCACTTGTCGAGCGCGATCATGGTGCCGATGACCAGCACGCGCCGCGTGCGCTCGTCGTAATGCGGCCGCGTCCAGACCTCGCCCCAGGCATAGCGCGTAATGAAATCCTGAAATTCCGCGTTGAAGGAGTTCTTGCCGGCATTGGCGCGATCAACCCAGACATTGCCGAGCACCTTGCGCCGCCTGGCCATGCCCTGGGCGTGGCGTTCCGTGTCGTCCATCATGGGCTCCCGGTCACTTTGCCGTCAGGAAGTCGAGCGCGGTGCGCGTGAACGCGTCCGGCTGCTCGATGTTGGAAATATGGGCGGCATCGATCGGGGCGAGCCGCGCTCCCTTGATCCGCGCGCGCATGTATTCGGCGTCCTGCATCGTGGTCGCCGGATCCTGCGTGCCGGCGATGATGAGGGTGGGGACGGAGATTTTGGCGAGCAGGTCGCGATGGTCCATGTCGCGCACCGCCTTGCAACAGGCGACATAGCCGTCGACCGGCGTCGACAGCAGCATGTCGGTCATCTGCCGGATTACCTGCGGCGAGCGCTCGCGGAAGCCCTTGGTGAACCAGCGCTCCATCGTTCCGTCCACGATCGCCGGCAGGCCTTTCTCGCGGATGAACTTGATGCGCCCGTTCCAGACTTCCTTGTCGGCGTAATAGCAGGACGTGTTGGACAGGATGATTCGTTCCATGCGCTCGGGCGCATTGGCGCCAAGCCACTGGCCGACCATGCCGCCCATCGACAGCCCGCACCAGCTCGTCCTGGCGACGCCGAGCGCATCGAGAATGGCGAGGACGTCGCGGCCGAGCCGCTCCATCGTGTAGGGGCCGGGGGTAATGCCGGAGCGGCCGTGTCCGCGGCGGTCGTAACGGATCAGCCGGAATTTCCCGGCAAAGGCGCGCGCCTGCGGGTCCCACATCGTGAGCGTGGTGCCGAGCGAATTCGACAGCATGAGAGCGGGCGCGTCGGCCGGGCCCTCGACCTCGACATGGATCGGGCAGCCATCGGCCTCCATCATTGGCATCGGGTGTCCTCCGTTACGATAGGTATTGTCGTTGCTTGTCTTGTTACTTGCCGTCCTTGGCCGAAGCGAGCAGGCGCTCGGTCAGCAATTGCGCGACGCCCTGGTAGCCCGCGGGCCCGAACAGGCGTTCGATCTCTTTTGCCGACAGGGCGGCGCGCACGGCCTTGTCTTCGAGCAGCACGTCCTTGAGGTGCATTCCCGACGATGCCGCCTTCTTGCTGGCGGCCTCCACGAGCTTGTGCGCCTGCGCCTTGCCGAGCGTTTTGGCGAGCGTCATCGATATCGCTTCCGCCATGATCAGCCCGTGCGTCAGGTCGAGATTGGCGCGCATGCGCCTGGTATCGACCGTCAGCCCCTCGGCGATGTCGACGATCGCCGCGAGCGCGCCGGAGGTGACGAGCGCAAGCGCGGGGAAGGTCGGCCATTCGGCGGCCCAGGCGCCGGCGGAGCGTTCGTGCTCCTGGACTTCGGCGGCGAGGATCGTGGCGGCAAGGTGCGGAGCGATCTGCGCGCAGGCAAGGGCGGCGGCGGCCGCGACCGGATTGCGCTTGTGCGGCATGGTCGACGAGCCGCCGCGGCTGGCGGCGGCCGGCTCGAAGGCTTCGCCAACTTCGGTCTGCATCAGCAGCGCGACGTCGCGGGCGATCTTGCCGCAGGTGCCCGCAAGGATCGAAAGCGCGGAGGCCACTTCGCCGAGGCGGTCGCGATGGCTGTGCCACGGCGCGTCGGGCAGCGGCAGGTCGAGTTCCTTGGCGAGCGCGCGCGCGACGTCCAGGCCGCGATTGCCGAGTGCCGCGAGCGTGCCGGCCGCGCCGCCGAATTGCAGCACGAGCGCATCCTTGCGAAGCCGCCGCAGCCGCGTGCGCGAGCGTGTGAGCGCTGCCGCGTATCCTGCGACCTTCAGCCCGAACGGCATCGGCAGGGCGTGCTGGAGCCAGGTGCGCGCGACGGTCGGAGTGTATTTGTGCCGTTTGGCAAGGCGCGCGAATCCCGCGACCGCGCGCCGGATATCTTTGTCGAGAATGTCGATGGCGGCGCGCAGATCGAGGACGAGCGCGGTGTCGATGATGTCCTGGCTGGTGGCGCCCCAATGGACATAACGCGCGGCCGCCTTGTCGCGCCGGGTCACCCCTTCGGTCAGTGCCTTGACCATCGGGATCGCCAGATTGCCGGCGCTCACCGCGGCGACCCCAAGTTGCGCGAGGTCGAAGCGGGTGGCGTCGCACGCGGCGCGGATCGGTCCGGCGGCGTTGCGCGGGATGACGCCGAGGCGCGCCTGTGTCCGGGCGAGCGCAGCTTCGACATCGAGCATGCGTTGCAAGCGGGCATGATCGGCCATTGCCTCGCGCATGGCGGCGCTGGAATAAAGTGGGCCGAGCAGGGCGGGCGGCAGAAGCGGGCTTGGCATTGCGGGATTCCGGTCCGGTTCCGCGCACACACTAGGGCTTTGTCGCGCATGGCGCCATTCCCCGCGGCGATATTGCTCCACAAGGCGCTTCATCCGATAAGGACGCATGTTCGATCTGACTTTGACCTTCGATAACGGGCCGGAGCCGGAGGCGACGCCTCTTGTCCTCGACGTGCTGGCGCGGCGGGGCGTCCGTTCGACCTTTTTCGTGATCGGCGAAAAACTTGTGCGGGCGCGGGCACTGGCCGAGCGCGCGCATGCGGAAGGCCACTGGATCGGCAACCATAGCTGGACGCACCGTGTCCCGTTCGGCGAGCGCATCGAGGCCGATACCGGCGAACGCGAGATCGGAACGACCCAGACGGTGATCGGCGATCTTGCCCATGCGCGCCGCTATTTCCGTCCGTTCGGCGGCGGGGGTCATCTTGACCGCCGGTTGCTCAATGCGTCCGCGCTCGATTTTCTCACCGCCGGTGGCTTCACCTGCGTGCTGTGGAATGCGATCCCGCGCGACTGGAGCGACCCGGAGGGCTGGGCCGTGCGCGCGCTCGCACAATGCCGCGCGCAGTCCTGGACGCTGATGGTGCTGCACGATGTGCCGAGCGGTGCCATGCGGTACCTGGAAGAATTTCTCGACCGCGCCGCGGAAGCGGGTGCGCGCCTGCGCCAGGATTTTCCCCCCGATTGCCTGCCGATCGTCGAGGGGATAGTGGTGCGCCCGATAGAAGACTATGTGACCAGACGCTGATGCATCCGGGAGTAAGCCATGGCGATGACGATGTCCGGTGAGGTGCAATTGCCCGCTTCGCGCGAGGTGGTGTGGGCGATGCTCAACGATCCCGAGATTCTCAAGGTCTCGATCCCGGGATGCGAGACGCTGGAAAAAGTGTCCGATACGGAATTCGCCGCGGTGGCGGTCAACAAGATCGGACCGGTCAAGGCGCGCTTCAAGGGGCGCGTCACGCTGTCGGATCTCGATCCGCCGAACGGCTATCGCATTTCCGGGCAGGGCGACGGCGGCGTCGCCGGTTTCGCCAAAGGCGGGGCGGCGGTGGCGCTTGCGGAGAAGGACGGCGGCACGCTGCTTACCTACAATGTCGAGGCTCAGATCGGCGGCAAGCTCGCCCAGCTTGGCCAGCGCCTGATCAACGGCGCGGCCAAGAAGCTCGCGGACGAATTCTTCGAAAAGTTTGCGAACGCCGTTGCGTCGCGCTGACGGCTATCGCGCCGTCGCAGGTCATGAAAAACCCGCCGGCTGCGGCGGGTTTTTCGTTGGCCTTTTGGCGATCGTTACGGACAGGGACGCTCGATCCCATCGTAGCCCATATAGGTGCCGGTGTGGGGATTGTACGAGCGGAAGCGCCGCATGCAGTAGGCGACCGCGTCGTCGTAGGCGGGTCCCGGTGCGACATAGACCGGCGGCGGCGGGGCGGCATAGACCGGCGCGCCCGGCGCCATGAGGGCGCCGCCGATGATCGCGCCCGCGGCAAGCCCGCCAAGGAACGCGCCCGTGCGGTTGCGCGCGTCGGCGGGAACAGCGGTCAATGCCACGGCAGCGAACATGGCCAGTGCCGCGGCACCCGCAGTCAGCTTCGAAAGCCAGTTTCTGGATTGCATGTCTCGACCTCCAATGCGGCAGGTGGGGGAATCGTACACCGTGCTGGAATAAATCAACATATAACGGCGGGCACACGGCAAAAAGCATTCTCGCTCGCCATCGCCGATTAAATCTCCGTCACATTTCTCATCCGGAAAGCCACCGGGCCGGTTGTGGTCCCTTGACCGCGAACACGCCCGCAGGCCAGACTTGTTATCATTCAAAAAGGAGACAGGCTTCAAATTCGTAGAATTTGAGCCGGAGACCCGGTGTTTCGCTGCGGCGCAACATCACCAGGATTGGATTTCGGGGAGGAGACCCATGACCGCCGTCTCGATGACGGTGAACGGTAAACCCGTCACCGCTGATGTCGATCCCCGCACCCTGCTGGTGCAATTCCTGCGCGAGCATCTGCGCCTTACCGGCACGCATGTTGGCTGCGATACGTCGCAATGCGGCGCCTGCGTCGTGCACATTGACGGCAAGGCGATGAAGTCGTGCACGATGTTCGCGTGGCAGGCGGACGGCGCGAACGTGACGACGATCGAGGGGCTCGCCAACGGCGCGGCGTTGCATCCGATGCAGGAGGCGTTCCGCGAGCATCACGGCCTGCAGTGCGGTTATTGCACGCCGGGAATGATCATGGCTGCCGTCGATATCGTCAAACGCAAGGGGCACGACCTCGACGACCGTACCATCCGCGAGGAGCTGGACGGCAATCTGTGCCGCTGCACGGGCTACCACAACATCGTCAAGGCGATCGCGGCCGGCGCGCGCGCGATGAAATAACCGGCCGGACAACGGGGAGGAAACCGCCATGAGCGCAACCGGGATCGGCGCGGCGGTGCGCCGCAAGGAAGACCACCGTTTCATCACGGGCAAGGGCCAGTATACCGACGACATATCGCGGCCCGGCGAGACGCGGGCGGTGTTCGTGCGCTCCCCGCATGCGCATGCCAAAATCAGGAAGATCGATACCTCGGCCGCGCAGAAAATGCCCGGCGTCGTCGCCGTGCTCACCGGCGAGCAGCTTGCCGCCGACAAGATCGGTCACCTGATCTGCGGATGGATGATCCATTCCAAGGACGGCTCGCCGATGAAGATGGCGCCGCACCCGGCGATCGCCTCCGGCAAGGCCTGCTATGTCGGCGATCCCGTGGCGCTCGTCGTTGCCGAGACGCTGACGCAGGCCAGGGACGCCGCTGAAAAGGTTGCCGTCGATTACGAGCCGTTGCCCGCGGTGGTCGATCCGGCCAAGGCGAAGGCGGGCGCGCAGATCCACGAGGTCGCGCCCAAGAACACGATCTATGAATGGCATCTGGGCGACGTCAAGGCGGTCGAGGCGGCTTTCCGCTCCGCCAAGCATGTGACGAAGCTCGACATCGTCAACAACCGTCTCGTGCCCAACGCGATGGAGCCGCGCGTGGCGATCGGCGAATACGACACCGGCAACGACAGCTTCACGCTCTGGAACACGTCACAGAACCCGCACGTGGCGCGCCTCGTGATCGCCGCCTTCATCGGCATGGCGCCCGAGCACAAGCTGCGCGTGATCGCCCCCGACGTCGGCGGCGGCTTCGGCTCGAAGATTTTCATCTATCCCGAGGAGGTGGCCTGCCTGTGGGCGTCGAAACGCACCGGACGCCCGGTGAAGTGGACGTCCGACCGCTCGGAGGCCTTCCTTGCCGACGCGCACGGCCGCGATCATGTCACGCACGCGGAAATGGCCTTCGCCTCCGACGGCAAGATCCTCGCGCTGCGCGCCAAGACCATCGCCAATCTCGGCGCCTATATGTCGACCTTCTCCTCGTCGGTGCCGACCTATCTGTACGCCACGCTGCTGTCGGGCCAGTACGACATCGCGCACATCTATTGCGAGGTCGACGCGGTCTATACCAACACCGTGCCGGTCGATGCCTATCGCGGTGCCGGACGCCCGGAGGCGACCTTCGTGGTCGAGCGGCTGGTCGAGGTCGGCGCGCGCGAGCAGGGCATGGATCCGGCCGAATTGCGACGCAAGAACTTCGTGCGCAATTTCCCGCACCAGACGCCGGTGATCATGACCTACGATGCCGGCGACTATAACGCCTCGCTCAAGAAGGCGATGGAGATCGCCGACGTGAAAGGCTTCGCCAAGCGCCGGCGCGACGCCGCGCGCAACGGCAAGCTGCGCGGGCTCGGCTATTCGACCTATATCGAGGCCTGCGGCATTGCGCCTTCGCAGGCGGTGGGTTCGCTCGGCGCCGGCGTCGGCCTGTGGGAATCCGCGGAGGTGCGTGTCAATCCGACCGGCTCGGTGGAGATCCTCACCGGCTGCCATGCGCACGGCCAGGGGCACGAGACCACGTTCGCCCAGGTTGTCGCCGACCGGCTCGGCATCCCCATCGAGAACATTTCCGTCGTTCACGGCGACACCGACAAGGTGCAGTTCGGCATGGGCACCTACGGTTCGCGCTCGGGCGCGGTCGGTATCTCCGCGATCGTGAAGGCGCTCGACAAGGTGGAGGCCAAGGCCAAGAAGGTCGCCGCTCACATGCTCGAAGCCTCGGAAAGCGACATCGTTTTCAAGGACGGCAAGTTCACGGTCGCCGGCACCGACAAGGCGGCGGCCTGGGGCGACGTCGCGCTCAACGCCTATATCGCGCACAAGTTCTCCGGCCAGGAGCTCGAGCCGGGCCTGAAGGAAGGCGCGTTCTACGATCCGACCAATTTCACCTTCCCGGCCGGCTGCCACATCTGCGAGGTGGAGATCGATCAGGAGACCGGCGAGACGCGGGTCGTGAACTGGACAGCGGTCGACGATTTCGGCACCGTGATCAATCCGATGATCGTCGAGGGCCAGGTGCACGGCGGCATCGCGCAGGGCGTCGGCCAGGCGCTCCTTGAAGGCGCGGTCTACGACAAGGAGGGCCAGCTCGTGAGCGGCTCGTTCATGGATTATGCGATGCCGCGGGCGGAGAATTTCCCGCCTTTCAACATCGACACCACGGTCACGAAATGCCCCTCCAACCCGCTCGGCCTCAAGGGTTGCGGCGAGGCGGGCGCGATCGCGGCGCCAGCTGCGGTCATCAACGCCATCACCGACGCCATCGGCACCGAGGAGGTGACGATGCCGGCGACCGCGCAAACGGTCTGGGCCGCGCTGCAGAAGGCCAACCGCATGCGCCCGGCGGCGGAATAAGGCGATCAGCCTCATCCTGAGGAGCTGGCGAAGCCGGCGTCTCGCAGGATGAGGCCGGACCTTCGTCCTTCGAGATGCGCTTGGCGCTCCTCGGGACGAGGTCCGGAAAAACGGAAAGGAACCGGAGGCGACCATGTACGCATTCACCTATCACCGGCCGACCACGGTGCGTCAGGCGGCCAACCTGCTTGCCAAGCACGAGGACGCCAAGCTCCTGGCCGGCGGGCACTCGCTCATTCCGGTCATGAAATTGCGCCTTGCCTCGCCACCGGTGCTCATCGATCTCTCGAAGGTCGAGGGCCTGTCGGGCATCGAGTTGAAGGGACGTTCGATCGTCATCGGCGCGATGACGCGGCACAACGATGTCGCGCGCTCGAAAGAACTGCAGGAGCATCTGCCCGCACTGGCGGAGGTGCCGGCCGCGATCGGCGATCCGCACGTGCGCCATGTCGGTACGATCGGCGGCTCGGTCGCCAATAACGATCCGAACGCCGATTATCCGGCCGCCTGCCTCGGCCTCGGCGCCACCATCGTCACGTCCAAGCGCAAGATCGCGGCCGACGACTTCTTCACCGGCATGTTCTCGACCGCGCTCGAGCCGGACGAGATCATCACCAAGATTTCGTTCCCGATCGCCAAGAAGGCGGCCTATCAGAAGTTCAAGCACCCGGCCTCGGGCTTTGCGCTCGTCGGCGTGTTCGTTTCCAAGCGCGCCTCCGACATCCGCGTGGCGGTGACCGGCGCGGGCGCCAACGGCGTGTTCCGCGTCAAGGCGTTCGAAGAGGCGCTCGCCCAGCGCTTTACGCCGAAATCGCTCGACGGGCTCTCCATCAAGCCGGACGGCCTGAACAGCGACATCCATGCGAGCGCCGAATACCGTGCGCATCTTGTCGGCGTGCTCGCCCGCCGCGCGGTCGCCGACGCGGTCAAGCGCTAGGATGCCTGAAAACCACAATTTATGGCCGTCCCGACACGGGGCGGCCGATTCATGACATCCGGGCCTGCACGTCGTTGAGTGCGGGCGGCGGGATTGGCTAATCTGCCCCGCTTCGGGTGTTCCCGGGACAGGGGGCGGATGTGTCAGTATCGTTCGTCTGCTCTGACCTGCGCGCCGCCGGCCCGCCGGCCTGCCGGCCCGCGCATGCGTGGCGGCTGCGGCGTGCTTGCTCGCGGCCTTCTGCTTCAATGCGGCGTTCTTCAACGCTCCGGCGCTGGCGCAATGCGTCGGCACTACTTCGGTCACCTGCAGCGGGACCATCTTCAATCCGGGCGGTGACGGCTTCGGCACCGGCGGGGAAAACGGCATCAGCATCACCGTCCAACCGGGCGCTTCCGTCACCGGCGGCGTGTTCGATGGATTGTTCATCGGCAGCGACAACACGGTCACGAACTTCGGAACGATCGTCGGCCAGACAGGATACGGGATCAACGCGAGCGGCGACCTGACGGTCTTCAATTCAGGCGAGATAAGCGGCCTTGCGGACGACGGCATCATTGCGAGCGACATCTTCCTCACGAACTTTTCTGCGGGGGTCATTTCCGGTTCCGATGTCGGCGTCAATGGCGACAACGTGACGCTGACGAATTACGGCACGATCACCGGCGGGCAGATCGGCGTACAGGCGGCAGCAGGTCTCGCCAGCATCGTCAATTACGGCACGATCGCCGGGGGGAATTCGCCGTTTTTCGAGTCCGAGATTTTCGCGAACAGGGTGAACGTGTTCAACGCCGGAACCATCAGCGGCTATATCGGCGTGATGGCGGGGTTGGGCGGCGGATCGGTGCTCGTCAATGCCGGGCGTATCGTCGGCACGTTCGCCGCGATCGATTTCACCGCTTCGGGAGGAGACACGCTGACGTTCCTGCCGGGTTCGCGTCTCGTCGGCTCGGTCGAGCTGGGAAACGGAAACGGTGCGAGCACCGTCAACATCGTGACCGGCCGCGACGTCGGCTGGCTGGTTACGTTCGGCGCCTGCGGTTGCGGCGGCCTGATCGAGAACCAGTCGATCGTGCGGTTCTCCGGCGGCGCGCCGGCCGTCGTCTCCGGCAACCAGATCGCCACGCTCGATCCGACGGCCTTCGGCCTTGCCGATAGGAACCTCGTGGACTTCACCGGCTGGATATCGTCGCTGTTCTCCGGCCGCCTCGGTGAGACCGGGCCCGCCAACGCCGCGTTCGCGGCTTACGCGCCGCCGGCAAATCCGGCGAGTGCGGTTGCCCGGGACGCCTTCGCAAGCGCACGCCCGGCAGATGCGCAGGAAGCGCCCGGCCCGGGTATTTTGCCGAACGCCGTCGCGGTCGATCCGCGATCGGGAACGGCGGTCTGGACCAAGGGTTTTGCCGGCATCCGCAGGCAGGATGCGGACGGGCCGATGCTCGCCGCCACGACGACGGGTTATGGCGGCGCCTTCGGCATCGACGGTCTCGCCGCTCCTGATCTGCGGGTCGGCGGTTTCATCGGTGCGGGAGCCGGCCGTTTCGGTGTCGATCGGGACTCCCAGCATATCGAGACCGATTATGTGTTCGGCGGAATCTATGGCCGCCTCGACCGCGCGGCGCATTATCTCGATTTCGCGGTTTCCGCCGGCCACAGCGTGAGCGACAGCCGCCGGCTTGTCGCCAATAACATGGCAGTCAACGGACTTGAAACCGCGCTTGGCAAATACGACGGATGGTTCGTGAGCCCGGAGGTGGCCTACGGCGTCCGCGTTCCCGTCGGCGCGAACGTCACGCTCGTACCCAACGCGCGGGTGCGCTACGTCATGGGGCATTTCGACGGCTATGCCGAGACCGGCTCGGCGCAATCGCTCAGCGTCGGCAGGCGCGACATGCACGACATCGAGGAGCGGCTTGAGCTTGCGCTGACGATGTATGAACCGCTCAGCGTCGGGATGGTGAAGACGCTCGCCCATATCGGCGTCATCGGTCTGCAGCGCGTGGGCGACCGCACGGTCGACGCGATCCTGATCGGGCAACCGCTGTCGTTCGCGACGCCTGGCCGCGACACGACTTTCGGCGGCTATGCCGGACTTGCCTTCGATTACCGCATGTCGGCGAAGGCCAGACTGTTTGCCGGCCTGGAAGCCACGGTCATGGACGACAGGAGCCGCACCGGCACCGCGCGCGGCGGCGTGCGCTTCAACTTCTAACCGGCCGCAGCCAACCGGAATTCACTTCGCGCCTGCCGGCGCGTGATCGAGCTCGGCGAGCAGGCCGTGCAGGTCGAGCCGCTCCGTCGTCATCACGAGCGAGCCGTCGGCCGCGCGCGGCCAGCGCTCCTTCGGGCGGTCCCAGTAAAGCTCGACGCCGTTGTCGTCCGGATCGCGCAGATAGAGCGCTTCGCTGACGCCGTGGTCGCTCGCGCCGTCGAGCGGCACCTGCGCCTCGATCAGCCGCTGCAGCGCGTCGGCGAGCAGCGGGCGGCTCGGATACAGGATGGCGACGTGATAGAGGCCGGTCGTGCCCGGTGGGGGCGGGTTGCCGCCGCGGCTCTCCCAGGTATTGAGCGCGATGTGATGATGATAGCCGCCCGCCGACAGGAAGACCGCGCCCGGCCGGCGATAGGTCTCTTCGAAGCCAAGGATATCGCGATAGAAGCCGAGCGCGCGCTCCAGATCGGCCACCTTCAGGTGGACATGCCCGACCCGCACGGCAGGGTCGATATTGGTCTGCGCCCTCACGCTCATGCTGCACCTCCTGCCGCCGGTGTTTGAGACCCATTATGTAAGCGGCCCTGCGTCCGGCTCAAGCGAGGGCCGCGCGGGGGCCTCTCGCGCGCGCGAAAGGCGTGGGCTAAGGTGCTGACATGACAACGAATACCCCGCGCACGCCGCCGGCTTCGATCGAGGAGACGCTGGCGATCCTGGCGGCCGGCCGCTATGTCGGCGACCGCCCGCTTGCCACCGTCCTGTTTCTGGCGCTGCGCATGGGCCGCCCGCTGTTCCTCGAAGGCGAGGCCGGCGTCGGCAAGACCGAGATCGCCAAGGTGCTGAGCGAGACGCTCGGCCGCCGCCTGATCCGCCTGCAATGCTACGAGGGGCTCGACGTTTCGGCCGCGGTGTATGAATGGAATTATGCCGCGCAGATGATCGCGATCCGGCTTGCGGAGGCCGAAGGCGCCGGCGACCGCGCGCGGCTCGAGCACGATATCTTTTCCGAGCGCTTCCTGATCAAGCGTCCCCTGCTGCAGGCGCTCGAGCCCGATCCGGCCGGGGCACCGGTTCTGCTCATTGATGAGCTCGACCGCACCGACGAGGCATTCGAGGCGTTCCTGCTCGAAGTGCTCGCCGATTTCCAGGTCACGATCCCGGAAATGGGTACGGTCAAGGCGGCGCGGCCGCCGATCGTCGTCATCACCTCCAACCGCACGCGCGAAATCCACGACGCGCTCAAGCGACGCTGCCTCTATCACTGGGTCGGCTACCCCGATGCCGCGCGCGAGCTGCACATCGTGCGCACCAAGGTGCCGGACATCGCAAAAAAGCTTTCACAGGAAATTGTGCATTTCGTGCAGCGCCTGCGGCGCGAGGACATGTTCAAGGCGCCGGGCGTCGCCGAGACGCTCGACTGGGCGTCGGCCTTGTCCGAACTCGACGTGGTCGCGCTCGATCCGGCGACGGTGTCCGACACGCTCGGCGTGCTTCTGAAATACCAGGACGACATCGTCCGCCTCGATACCGGCAAGGTGAACGAAATCCTCAGCGACGTGCGCGCGGAGATGAAGGCGGCGGAGTAAATTCGTTTGTTCCGGCGTCCGATTCGCCGGGATGAGGTGCGGGTGAAGCAATATGGTAGAAGCGGACGGCCGCCTCGCCGAGAACATCGTCTATTTCGCACGCGCGCTGCGCGCGGCCGGCATTCCGCTTGGGCCGCGCTCGGTGATCGATGCGCTGGAAGCGCTGCAGGCGGCGGGCGTCGGCACGCGTGAGGATTTCTACTGGACGCTGCATGCGGTGTTCGTGAAGCGGCACGAGCATTCGATCCTGTTCGATCAGGCCTTCCGCATTTTCTTTCGCAAGCGCGCCTATCTCGAGCGCATGATGGCGATGCTGATGCCGCAGGTGCAGGCACCGAGCGAGGACAAAGCGCCGCCTGCCTCGCAGCGCGTGCTTGACGCTCTGTTTTCCGGCATCGGCGAGCGCATCGAGGACCGCGACACCGAGATCGAGATGGACGCGCGATTGACGGTGTCGGACCATGAGGTCCTGGAGAGAAAGGATTTCGCGCAGATGAGCGCCGCCGAGATCGCCCAGGCGAAGCAGGCGATCAGGCGGCTCGCGCTCCCGCTCGACGAGGTGCGCACCCGCCGGCTGGCGGCGGCCCGCCGCGGTCGCCTGATCGACATGCGCCGCACGCTGCGCGCCAGCATGAAGGCGGGCGGGGCGGTCATCGACCTGAAATATCTCGGCCCGCGCACGCGCATGCCCCCGCTTGTGGCGCTGCTCGATATTTCGGGATCGATGAGCCAGTATACCCGGCTGTTCCTGCATTTCCTGCATGCGGTGACCGACGCGCGCAAGCGCGTCTCGACCTTCCTGTTCGGCACGCGGCTGACCAATGTCACGCGTGCCCTGCGCGAGCGCGATCCCGACGATGCGCTCGCCGCCTGTTCGGCAAGCGTGCTCGACTGGTCGGGCGGCACGCGCATCGGCACCTCGCTTGCCGCCTTCAACAAGCTGTGGGCGCGTCGCGTGCTCACTCAGGGGGCGATCGTGCTTCTGATTACCGACGGACTTGAGCGCGATCCCGGCGACCGGCTCGGCTTTGAAATGGACCGCCTGCACCGCTCCTGCCGCCGGCTGATCTGGCTCAATCCGCTGCTGCGGTTCGAGGGCTTCGAGGCGCGGGCGGGCGGCATCCGCGCGATGCTGCCGCATGTTGACGAGATGCGTGCGATACACAATCTGGAGTCCATGGAAAGCCTGTGCCGGGCTCTGTCGAATAATCATGCCGGACCGGCCGGGCGTACGCCCAAGGACTGGCTGCGGGAGGTGGCCTGATGACCCACACTGACAATCTTTCGCGCGACGAGGACATCCTGAAGGCGGCCGAGGACTGGGCGCGAGGGGGACGCGGCGTTGCGCTCGCAACCGTCGTGGAAACCTGGGGATCGGCGCCGCGGCCGGTCGGCGCCAATCTGGTGATCGACGGCGACGGCAATTTTCTCGGTTCGGTGTCGGGCGGCTGCGTCGAAGGCGCGGTCGTCACTGAGGCGATGGACGTCATTGTAAGCGGCAAGCCCCGCACGCTTGAATTCGGCGTTGCCGACGAAACGGCCTGGAAGGTCGGGCTGTCGTGCGGCGGCACGATCCGGGTCTATGTCGAAAAGATCGGCTGAGATGCGGGCGCGTCGGGGACGAAGCCGGAGCTAGATCATGCGCCTTGACGTATTGAGCGCGCTGAACGCCGAACGCGCCGCCCGCCGCGCGGTCGTGCTCGTGACCGCGATCGAAAGCGGAGCGCAGCGTCTCGTCACGCACGACCTTATCGACGCCGATCCGCTCAGGGAAACCTTGCGCAAGCGCCTGCACAGCGGCAAGAGCGGCATGGAGGAGACGCTGGAAGGCCGCGTTTTCCTCACCGTCCATGTTCCCTCGCCGCGCATGGTCATCACCGGCGCGGTCCATATCAGCCAGGCGCTGGCGCCGATCGCCAAGCTTGCGGGCTACGACGTCACGATCGTCGATCCGCGCACGGCCTTTGCGACGCCGGAACGGTTTCCGGACGTGAGCCTGCTTGCCGAATGGCCGGAGAACGCGTTGCCCCGGCTGTCGATCGACCGCTACACTGCTTTCGTCGCGCTCACGCACGATCCCAAGATCGACGATTTCGGTCTTGTCGAGGCGCTGCGCAACGAATGCTTCTATGTCGGCGCGCTCGGCTCGAAGAAGACGCACGCCCGCCGCGTCGAGCGGCTGCGGGCGCAGGGCCTGTCGGAAGCGGCGATCGCGCGCATCCATGCGCCGATCGGCCTCGATATCGGCGCGGTGTCGCCGGCCGAGATCGCGGTTGCTGTCATGGCGGAAATCACCACGGCGCGGCGCCGGCCGGAGGCGGCATCATGAAGTTCGGTCCCGTTCCGATCGAGGAGGCGCGCGGCGCAACCGCAGTCCATGCCATCCGCAAGGGCGACCTCGTGCTCAAGAAGGGGACCGTCATCGGCGAGAACGAGGTCGCGGCTTTGCGCGCGGCGGGCATTGCCGAGGTGGTAGTCGCGCGGCTCGATCCCGGCGACGTGCCCGAAGACGTCGCGGCGGGCCAGATCGCGGCTGCGCTCGCCGACGACAGCGTGCATACCGACCGTGCTTTCACCGGCCGCTGCAACCTGTTCGCCCGCGACGCCGGCATTCTGGTCGTCGACAAGGAGGCGATCGACGCGATCAACCGCGTCGACGAGGCCGTCACGCTGGCCACGCTGCCCGCGTTCAAGCCGGTGGTGGCCGGCGAAATGCTGGCGACGGTCAAGATCATTCCGTTCGCAGTCGCCGAGAAAACCTGCGCCGACGCGCTTGCGGTCGCGGCCCGCGCCCGCCCGATGCTGCGCGTTGCGCCCTACCGGGTGAAGCGCGTCGCCATCGTCTCGACGCTGTTGCCCGGGCTGACCGAGAAGGTGGTCGAGAAGACGCTGAAAATCACTGCCGAGCGGCTTGCCCCGGCCGGCGCCGAGATCGTGTTCCAGACGCAGATTGCGCACGAGCAGAAGGCGCTGAAGGACGCGCTTGCGCAGGCCTGCGGCAGCGGCGCCGAGCTTGTGATCGTGTTCGGAGCCTCCGCCATCGCCGACCGCCGCGACGTGATCCCGGCGGCCATCGAGGGCGCGGGCGGGCGGATCGAGCATTTCGGTATGCCGGTCGATCCCGGCAACCTGATGCTGATCGGGCAGGTCACCGGCACCGACGTGATCGGCGCGCCCGGCTGCGCGCGCTCGCCGAAGGAAAACGGATTCGACTGGATCCTGATGAGGATGCTCGCCGGCCTGCCGGTCTCGCGCGCGGACATCACTGGAATGGGTGTCGGAGGGTTGTTGATGGAGATCGTCACGCGGCCGCAGCCGCGCGCGGAGCCCGTCTCGCAGGGACGCCGCGTCGCCGCGATCGTGCTGGCCGCCGGCCGCTCGACGCGCATGGGCGGACCCAACAAGCTGCTCGCGGAACTGGGCGGCCGTCCGCTGGTGCGCATCGCCGTCGAGCAGGCGCTGGCGTCGCCGGCACGACCGGTCATCGTGGTCACCGGCCATCAGCGCAAGGAGGTCGAAGCCGCCCTGCAGGGGCTCGACATCGTGCTCGTGCACAATCCGGCCTATGCGGAAGGCTTGTCGACCTCGCTGCGCGCGGGCCTGTCGGCCGTGCCCGACGATGTCGACGGCGCGCTCGTCCTGCTCGCCGACATGCCGCACGTCGACGTGGCGCTGATTGCAAGGCTCGTGGCCGCTTTCGACCCGGAGAAGGGCGCGCTCGTCGTCGTGCCGACCATCGAAGGCAAGCGCGGCAATCCGGTCCTGTGGTCGCGCCGTTTCTTCCCCGATCTGATGGCGATCGAGGGCGACGTCGGCGCGCGCCACCTGATCGGCCGCTACGCCGAAGCGGTGACCGAAGTGCCGCTGACCGGCAAGGCCCCGCTCGCCGATATCGATACCCCCGACGCCCTGATCGCCGCGCGGGCCGAGATCGGACAGAGCTGACGGCCTGCCAGCGCCTTGCCGCATTGATCGGAAGCGGCGACTCACGCTTTAGCTTGCAGCGGGGAAGGGGCGATGAAGACCCTCGCACGCGCCATGGCCTGTCTTGTCGTCGCCGTCGCGCTTCAGGCGCGGCCGGCGCAGGCTGCCGGCGCCTTCGCCGTCGGCGATTGCGGCGCTTACGGCCATGCGATCGATTTCCCGGACGCCGCACAGGCGCGCGCAGCCGCGCTCGCCAATTGCCGCGGCAAATGCCGGGTGGTCGCGACCATGCGGCGCAATTGCGCGGCCTTCGCCATTGATAGTGCCAACGTGTGCGGTCCGCACGGCTATGCGACGGCGACGCGCCTGGCGCAGGCGCAGAACACCGCGTTGCGCGTGTGTTTTCAGTATGGCGGCAAGGATTGCCTGATCCGCGCCTGGGCCTGCGACGGTGCCGCGCGCTGAAAGTCGGCGGCGCGGATTTACAGTCCGCCGGAGTCATGCCCTCCGACAAAGTCCGGTCCATTTGAATTGAAGCATTCTCTCTCTGCTCATTCCCCCGCCCGCGGGAATCCGGGCCATCAAGCGCCAGGTTCCTGCAGCAACCTGTGCACGGGTCGTCGAAGCCGGACCGGAGTACGGGGTGGACGGACCGTCGATCCTGAGACGCGTCGCAGGGACATCGAAGCCGCCTGCACAGAGACGGAGTTTTTCAATCTCCGCGGATCGGGCGCTAAGATCCTGAAAACAGAGGAACAATCGGTGGACGGATATTCCGTCCTCGCCGCTCACGGCCCCTCCTTGCATCGGGCCGCACCGCCGGCTATATGATGACTGACCAGTCAGTCATAAAGGAAGCCGTCATGCCGCGTCCGGCGCGAAAGTCCCGCAAGGCCGCAGCGGCAGCCGCAATTATGCCGGCGACCGCGCCGTCCGCCGATGCGCGCGCGCAGCGCGGGGCCGCGCGCCGGGAGGCCATTCTCGCTGCCGCGCTGGAAGAATTCTCCGTCAACGGTTTCGCCGCCACCCGTCTCGACGACGTGGCGCGCCGCGCCGGCATCGCCAAGGGCACGATCTATCTTTACTTCAGCGACAAGGAGACCCTGTTCCAGGAACTCCTGCGCGGCATGTTCGCGCCGATCGTGCAGGCGCTGGAGCGCGGGCCGCCCGATGCGCGGCCGGTGCGCGAAACGATCGAGCAGCTTGTCGATCTGTTCGTGCGCGAGGTGATCGGCACGCGGCGCGGCGACGTCATCCGCCTGATCATCGCCGAGGGCGCGCGCTTCCCCAAGCTTGCCGAATTCCATTATCGCGAGGTGGTCAGCCGCGCACTCGCCGCGCTCGGCGCGCTGATGGCGCGGGCGGTGGAGCGCGGCGAGGTGCGCTCGTCGGCTTACGCGCGCCATCCGCAGCTTCTCATCGCGCCCGGGCTCGTGGCCGCGCTCTGGAGCGGGCTGTTCGAGCGCTTCGCTCCGCTCGACGTCGCCGCGATGATGCGTGCGCATCTCGACATCGTCTTCGGCGAAAGGAGCGCGCGATGATGCGGCGTTTCACGATACTCGTTCTTGCCGCGGCGTTGCTGGCCGGCTGCGCGGAGAAGGACGGACACGAATATCAGGGCTGGGTCGAAGCCGACCTCGTCTTCGTCAGTCCCGACGAGCAGGGGCGGGTCGAGACCCTGTCCGTGCGCGAAGGCGACCAGGTCGAGAGCGGGCGGCTGCTGATCACCCTCGATTCCGACCTGCAGCGCGCCGATCTCGCAGTCGCCGAGGCCGCCTTCATCAATGCGAAGATCGCCTTCGAGCGCGCCCAGCAGCTCGCCCGGACCGGTGCCGGCACGCAGCGCGATTTCGACAATGCGCAGGCCGCGCTTCGCCAGGCGGAGGCGCAGGTCGCCGCCGCGAAAACGCGCCTTGCCCGGCGCATGCTGGAAAGTCCTACAGCGGGCATCGTGCAGCAGGTCTATTTCCGGCCCGGCGAAACTGTCCCGGCGAGCCGCCCGATCGTGTCGCTCCTGCCGCCCGGCAACATCAAGGTCCGCTTCTTCGTGCCGGAGACCCTGCTCGCCCGCATCGCCATCGGGGATCAGGTGCGCGTGAGTTGCGATGGTTGCGCAGAGGACGTGCTTGCGCCCGTGACCTTCATTTCGCGCAGCGCGGAATTCACCCCGCCGGTCATTTACAGCCGCGAGGAGCGTGCGAAGCTCGTCTATCTCGTCGAAGCGCGGCCGGCGCGCACGGGAGCGCTGCGCGTCGGCCAGCCGGTGTCCGTCGCCGTCACCCCGCGCGAGGCGAAACAATGAGCGCGGCTGCCGATATCGCCATCGACGTGCGCGGCCTGACCAAGTCTTTTGACGGCCGCGTGGTGGTGCGCAACGTGTCGATGCAGGTTCCGCGCGGGGCGATCTACGGGTTTCTCGGGCCGAACGGCTCCGGCAAGACCACGACCATCCGCATGCTGTGCGGCCTGCTGACGCCGGACGAGGGGGCCGGCACTTGTCTTGGCTATGACATCCGCACGCAGGCCGACCGCATCAAGCGCCACGTCGGCTACATGACGCAGCGCTTCAGCCTGTATCAGGACCTTTCGGTGCGCGAGAATCTCGAATTCGTCGCGCGCCTTTACGGCGTGCCGGAGCCGACGCAGGCCGCCGTTGCCATGATCCGCCGGCTCGGCCTTGCCGGACGCGAGGAGCAGATCGCGGGCTCGTTGTCGGGAGGCTGGAAGCAGCGGCTCGCGCTCGGCGCCTGCACGCTGCCGAACCCGCAGCTTCTCCTGCTCGACGAGCCGACCGCCGGCGTCGATCCGCGCGCGCGCCGCGATTTCTGGAACGAGATTCACGAACTGGCGGCCGACGGGCTGACCGTGCTGGTCTCCACCCACTACATGGACGAGGCCGAGCGCTGCCACGCCATCGCCTATATCGCCTATGGCGAATTGCTGACGCAGGGCAGCGTCAGCGACGTGATCCGCCAGTCGGCGCTGCACACCTATACGGTCAGCGGCGGCGACATCAACGGCCTGCTGCACGAACTGAGCGGGCGACCGGGCATCGACATGGTCGCGCCCTTCGGCGCGAGCCTGCATGTCTGCGGCCGCGACGCCGATGCGCTGGAGAAGGCCATCGCGCCCTATCGCAAGCGCAAGGGCCTGCGCTGGGAGCGCGCGGAGCCCTCGCTCGAAGACGTTTTCATCGATCTGATGGCCCGGGCGAAGGACAATTTCCAGTGACCCCGTTGGCGCGTTTCATCGCTCCCGGATTCTGGCTGCGCACGCGCGCCATGCTGGTGAAGGAATTCATCCAGTTGCGGCGCGACCGCGTCTCCTTCGCCATGATCGTCATGATCCCGCTGATGCAGCTCGTGCTGTTCGGCTACGCGATCAACACGACCCCGCGCAACCTGCCGACGGCCGTGCTCATGCAGGAGAATTCCGATCTCGGCCGTTCCGTGCTCAAGGCGTTCGAAAATACGCGCTATTTCCGCATGGTGGCGCAGGTTCATGACGAGGAGGCGTTTGACCGGCTGCTGGCGTCCGGCGAGGTCTTGTTCGCCATCGAAATCCCGCGCGGCTTCGAGCGCGCCGTGCGCCGCGGGGAGCGCCCCGCGCTCCTGGTCGCCGCTGACGCCACCGACCCGGTCGCTTCCGGCACCGCGCTCGGCGCGCTGTCGCAGATCGTGCAGACCGCGCTGCAAAACGAGCGCGCGCTGCCCGATGCCGGCAAGCCGTTGTTCGAGATCCGCCAGCACGCCCGCTACAACCCCGCGGCCGTAACCGCCTTCAATATCGTACCCGGTCTCGTCGGCACGATCCTGACCATGACCATGCTGGTCTTCACCGCGCTGTCGGTCACGCGCGAGGTCGAGCGCGGCACGATGGAAAGCCTCCTGGCGATGCCGATCACGCCGCTGGAAATCATGCTGGGCAAGATCGTGCCCTATATCATCGTCGGCTTCCTGCAGGCTGCGCTCATCATCGCCACCGGAATGTTCCTGTTCGCGGTACCGGTGCTCGGCAGCCTGTGGCTGCTGGCGGCATTGAGCACGCTCTTCATCGCGGCCAATCTGGCGATCGGCTACACCTTCTCCACGGTGGCGCAGAACCAGTTGCAGGCCGTGCAGATGACGATGATGTTCTTCCTACCCAATATCCTGCTGTCGGGCTTCATGTTCCCGTTCGCGGGCATGCCGGCATGGGCGCAATGGATCGGCGAATGCCTGCCGCTCACTCATTATGTCCGCATCGTGCGCGCCATCATGCTCAAGGGATCGACGCTCGCCGACGTCCATTATGACGCGCTCGCGCTTGCGGGCCTCATGCTGGTTGCAATGGCGATCGCGGTGAGCCGCTTCCGCCGCACGCTCGATTGAGCGGACGCGGTGCGGCGACTATTGGCGGATCAGCAGGCCGAAGCGTCCGTACAGGCTTTCGCGCTCGTCTGAGTCCCATGCCCAGCCGGCGGCGGCCGACCACTCATAGATGCCGGTGCGAAACGCGGTCACGTGCAGGCCCACGCGGAGCTGATTGTAGGAATCGTCGCCGGCGAAGCCGCCGATTTCAGGTCCGACATAGAAGCGCTCGGCGACGCGCCAGCCGAGCGCGGCGCGTGCGCCGTAGCTCGGGCCGACGGTGGAGAACGATGCGTCGACCGCGATCATGCCGCCGGGCGACGGCTCGATCCACACTTCCGTGCCGGCGCGAAATCCGGAGACGGTGCCGCGCAGGCCGCTCGAGGGATCGTCGGGCGTGAGGCGATGGCGCTGGATGTCGAAGCCGGCAAAGACGGTCGCGGTCACCGCGCCGCTGCGAAACCGCCAGCCGGGCAGGGCGAAGAGCGCGTATTGTTCGCCGTCGACTTCGACGTCGCCGAGCGCGCCCGAGCGGTAGCGATAGCTGCCGCCGCCGACCAGAAGCTTGAAGGTGAAGCCCGTCTGATCAAGCCCGTCGGGCGACCATAATAGGCCCCCATGCGTGAACGAACCGTGGCGCCAAAGATCGAACCCGGAAAAAACAAGCATGCGATCGGGCGCCGTGTCATCCAGCTCCAACGCTGCGACGCGACCGGAACAAACAACCGACACGGCCGCGGACAGCGCAGCGGCTGCGGCAACTTTCCCAACGCCCATGGGATGCCCCAATCTCGGCGGGTCGGCGGTTACGCAGCCACAGCCCCAAAAAATTCTAGGCGCTGACGCGTACGTGCGTAAACAGAATTGTACTCAGTTGCGCGAAACGTCGCGGGCGACGAGGCGGCTCGGCGGCAAACCGAAATTGCGCCGCACCATCGCGGAGAATGCACTGGCGCTGGCATAACCGACCGATGCCGCGGTCGGTCCGACCGGCTGTCCGGCTGAAAGACGAGCGAGCCCGTCGATGGCGCGCAGGCGGGCGCGCCATTCCGCAAAGCTGAAGCCGGTTTGCGCGCGGAATAGCCGCGCCAGTGTGCGGCGGCTTGCGCCCGCACGTTCCGCCCAGCCGTCAAGGCCAAGATCGATCTGCGGCTCCATCAGCAGCGCATGGGCGACGCGCGCCGCCCGTTCGTCGCGCGGCATCGGCACGTCGAGTCTGCGCTGCTGGAGCCGCCCGAGTTCCACAAGGATCATCTGGGCAATACGGCCGCCACGTGCATCGTCGTCGTAATCGAGCGGCTCTTCGAGCGCCGCAAGGATCAGTTCGCGCATCAGGCCGCCGACTTCGGTGAGGATCGGCTGCTTCGGCAGGTTTTCACATTCGGCAGGCGCGATATAGACCGTGCGCATTTCGAGGCGTCCGCGCATGCTCATGCTGTGCGGATATTGCGGCGGCATCCACAGTGCGAGCGCCGGCGGCACGATCCAGGCCGCGTCCGCCGTCTCGATGTGCATCACCCCGCGCACGGCGTGGATGAGCTGTCCGCGGCGATGGATGTGGAGCGGGATTTCGTCGCCATCGTTCCAGGCGCGCGCCATGGCGGCCACTGGACGCGGCGCGTCGTCCATGTTGCGGCGATAGACGGGGTTCCTGCTCATGCGTGCTCCGGTCGTGGAACCAGGGGGCCCGCGCACCGCCTGGCCCGATCGCGACGAAAATCGGCTGAACGTCGCAAATTGGCAAGGCTAAAATAGTGCGATTCCGCCCCCATTTCTGCGATTGAAAGCTCCGAAAGCGCCCATGACCATGTCCCAGACGGCTCCGCACAGCCCCGAGACCCGCCGCGCCATCGGCTTCCTGAACTGGGCGCATGCGCTCGATCACTATGTGATGCTGATCTTTCCGACCGTCGTGATCGGGCTCGAGGGCGTCTATGGCCGGCCCTATGGCGAACTGATCGCGCTGGGTACGGCCTCGTTCGTGGCGTTCGGCGTGTTCTCGCTGCCGGCCGGCTGGCTCGCCGACCGCTGGAGCCGCCGCAACATGATGGCGCTGTTCTATCTCGGCTGCGGCGTCTCGCTGATCGGGGCGGCGCTCGCGCCCAATCTCGTCATGCTGGCCGTCGCGCTGTTTGCGCTTGGCGTGTTCGCGGCGATCTATCATCCGGTCGGCATGGCGATGCTGATCGCGGCCTCCAACGCGCGCGGCCGTACGCTCGCCTTCAACGGCGTCTGCGGCAATCTCGGCGTTGCCTTCGCCGCCGGCATCACCGCCGTGATCGCATCCTATTTCGGCTGGCGCGCGGCCTTCTTTATCCCCGCTTTGGTCTGCATCGCGACCGGCATCGCCTATCTGTGGGTGATGGCGGACGACCGCCACGCTGCCGCCAAGCGCCAGTCGCGCCCCGAAGTGCAGGTCGGCCGCTCGCTCATGTTCGTCATATTCGGCCTGTTCGTCGTGATCGCGCTCGGTGCCGGCCTGACCTTCAACGTCATCACGGTCGCGCTACCCAAGCTCGTCGACGAGCGCGTGGGCAGCTCGGTCTCGCTGCTGGCGGTCGGCGGGCTTGCGACCGCCGTGCTCGTCGCCGGCGGGCTTGCGCAGCTTGCGGTTGGGCGTCTCGTCGAATGGATCGCCCCGCACATTCTCTTCACGATCGTGACCGCGCTTCTGTTCGCGGGCGTCACTTGGTCGCTGTTCGTGAACGGTCCTGCGCTGCTCGTCGCGCTGACCGTTGCGGTTATCGGCGTCTACGGGCAGGTGACCGTCAATGACATCGTGCTCGCGCGCTATACCGCCGATGCCTGGCGCGGGCGCGTCTATGCCGTGCGCTATTTCCTCGTCTTCATCACCGCGGGGGCCGCTGTCGCCTCCATCGCGCTGCTGCACGAACGCGGCGGCTTCGATCTCGTGCTGTGGGCGACGGCGGTGATCGCGTTCGCCTTTTTCATTGCGACCACCATTCTGGCCGTGCTCGTCTCCGCGCCCGAACGCAAGGCGACCGCGGCGCAGCCGGCGGAATAGACGCCGCGTTGCCGCGCAGGGCGCGCGCCTAAAGCGGGATGAGTTTTCCCTGAATCGTCATCCCTCTTTAGTGCTTTGTTCGAGCATGATCTTTTCCGAAAACCGCTTCGCACTTTTCGGGATCATGCTTTAAGCGGTCTGCGCGGCCGCGCGGCAGTGGGCGAGGTCGCGCTCCAGCCGTTCGTTGTTTTCAAACAGGCGACGGCTCGCCAGTTGCAGGAAGAAGAATCCGAATTTCGGGTTCTGGAAATAAAGTTGCCTGACCTGGTCGTAGCTGATCTTGAGCACCTCGGCCGGCTCCGCACAGGCGACCGACTGGGTGCGCGCCTTGTTCGGCGACAGGAACCCGAGTTCGCCGACGATCTGCCCGGGCGCGATCGTCACGCCGATCTCCGGAATGCGCAGCGTGCCCGACATGACGAAAAAGATCGCGTCTGCCTGATCGCCTTTGCGGAACAGCATGTCGCCGGCCGCCAGCGTCATCTTGGTCGTGAACGGTTTCAGCCAATCCATGTTCAGGTCGCCCTTGGCGGCGTCTTCGACCTGCCGCACCATGAGCAGCATTTGCCGAAGGCGCAGGATATTGAGCGGCAGCAGGAGGGCGTGCAGGACGAGCAGCGGGTAGGCGGGCTGCAGATAGCCATACGCGATAAAGAATACGTTGCTCGCAATGCCGACGAGGCGCAGCGGAACCATTGTCTTCATCGAGAAGGTCAGGAAGACGAGCAGGGCCGCGATGGTGGCGATGATATCGGTCAGTGCGAACGTCATTACAGATTCCCCCGGTTTCTGTATTTCTGACCCTGAAGAGTATCAGGGCTGCCGCGTAACGACGACCGGCGCGGTCAGGCGATGTCGGGCTCGATATTGCGGACCCTGATGCCGGTCCGCTCGTGGATCATTTCGGCGATCCGGCGCCGGTGGCAATGATCGACGTCTCGCTCGAAGCACAGAAGGCAGATGCGGCGTCCGCCGGCCACAAGCGCCGCCAGTTCGTCCATCGCCTCGCGTGCATCGTGGGTCTTGAGATGCTTTTTATAGACGCGCCACAGCGTCCTGGTGTCGCCGGCGCGTGCGGCTTGCCGGCCCTCGGCCGGCGTGCCGAGTTTCTGCAGATGCAGATATCCGATACCGTTCTCGTCGAGGGCGGCGGCGAGCTGGCGCTTGGAGAAGCCGGGTTTGCGGGACGCCGAAATGGCGCGCACGTCGACGAGCAGGGCGATCTTGTTGCGCCGCAGCGCGTCGAGCAGGGCGGCCTGCGTCGCGCCTTCATAGCCGATCGTAAACAGCATGCTTCATCCTGTATTTGACACGGGGCCTTCGGCGGCGCTGCCGAACGGGAAGCTCGTCATAATAGTGTCATTCGCTGTCGTGTAAGGGTCATCTCCTCGTCATCGTTTTCGATTCCGGCGTCCGGTGGACGCCGCTACCCGGAATGTCATGCCATGACACCCATAGACTTTACCCTGCTCGCCAAAGCGGGTACGGCACCGCGCGCCTACAAGGCCGGCGAGGTGATCTTCAATGAAGGCGATCCCGCCGACAATCTCTACGTGATCCAGGAGGGCGCCGTGGACATCCGCCTCGGCAACCGCACCCTGGCCACCCTGCGCAAGAATGACATGTTTGGCGAAATGGCACTGATCGACAAGGCTCCGCGCAGCGCAACGGCGGTCGCCGTCGGCGACGCGAGCGTCGTGCCGGTTTCGGAAAAGCAGTTCCTGTTCCTGGTCAGTCACACGCCGTATTTCGCGCTCAACGTTATGCGCGTGCTTGCTGATCGGTTGCGGGCGATGAACCGGACACTTTGACGCATCCGTTGTTTATGCGGAATTTATCGCACGAATTCTTTTCGCCTCAATTCGAGCTGTGGTGCGGCGCATACTGAGCCTACCCCCGCATATCGCGGGAGGGAGGACAAGATGTTGCTGATCGACCGACGGACTTTTGTGAGCGGCGCGGTTGTTCTGGCCGCGAATGCCAAGGTGCCGCGCGCGTTTGCGCAGGCCCCGAGCGGTCCCTTCACGCTCGACCCGTTGCCTTATGCGGCGAACAAGAACGAGCCGCATATCGACGCGCAGACGATGGAAATCCACCATGGCCGCCATCACGCGGCCTATGTGAACAATCTCAATGCGGCGGCGTCGCAACACAGCGCCATCGCCAACATGCCGCTGCACCAGTTGCTCGGAAAGATCGCCGATCTGCCCGAGAATGCACGCACCGCCGTGCGCAACAATGGCGGCGGCCACGCCAACCACACGATGTTCTGGCAGATCATGGGCGGGGCGGGCGGCGAGCCGTCCGACGATCTGAAGGCGGCGATCGACCGCGACCTCGGCGGTTTTGCGAAATTCCAGGAGAATTTCAACGCCGCCGGCACGCGCGTGTTCGGCTCCGGCTGGGTGTTCGTCACCGTGACCCGCGACGGGGCGCTCGCGCTCGTCACCAGGCCCAATCAGGACACGCCGCTGATGGAAGGAAAGCGGGTGCTGATGGGCAATGACGTTTGGGAGCATGCCTACTACCTCAAATACCAGAACCGCCGTGCCGAATATCTCAAGGCGTGGTGGAACGTGCTCGATTGGGACAAGATTGCCGGGCGCTATGCCGCTGCGAAGGCGGAGACACTGACGATCTGAATGCTATGCCGGGCGTGGCGTCCGCGTCCGGCATTCTCCTCAGGTCGGCGTGACCGCGCGCGGCGCGTTGAGCGGGTTGGCGATGCCCGCCGCCGCCAGCGCCTTTTCCAGCGCGGCGATGTTTTCGAACAGGCGGCCGGTGGTGAGCTGGAGGAAGTAAAATCCGAATTTCGGATTCTGATAATAGATCTGGCGGAAGCGGTCGTAATCGAGCCGCAGCACCGTGCCGGCCTCTTTGCACACGAGCGACTGCGTGCGCACGCCGCCCGGCGCGAGCAGACCGAGTTCGCCGACCATGGCGCCCGCGCCAAGCTCAATGGCCGATTCCGGCAGCAGGAAGCGGCCGGACTCGATCAGGTACATCGCGTTCGCCAGCTCGTCCTTGCGGAACAGCGTCTCCCCGGCTGCGATCCCTTGGCTCACCGTGTAGGGCCGCAGGATGCTTGTGTCGAATTCGGCATTGACCGCCGCCGCTTTCGTACCGCGCACCAGCAGCATCATTTCCGCGAGGCGATAGGAGTTCAGCGGCAGCAGGATGCAGTTGAGCAGAAGTGTCGGATAGACGCCCGCCAGCAGGCCATAGCCGATGAACAGGACGTTGGTCGCTACGGCGAACATGCGCAGCGGGATCATCGTGCGCATCAGGTAGACACCGATATTCACCGCGACGGCGGCGTAGCCGATGAGTTCAACGGCGCTCATGTCATCCTCGGAAGCGGCTGATGGGCGATCGCATTGCGGCAGGAGGTGTATTGTTATCCGATCGCCGCGCGTCGGCAAAGGAGCCGAACGCCGGCCGGGGGCATTGCCATGCAGCAATAGCGGACTTGGCTCCTTCGCGCTTGTTGCGCGCTCACGGGTCTCGCGGTTGAATGAGGACATGAAAGCGCCCCTGCACGTGCCCACGATCGCTGCCGGCATGATCGGTGCAGTGCTCGGGTTTCTCGCGGCCCTGATGCTGCTGGCGCTGGTCGGGTTCGGCAATCCGATGGATCCGATCGCCTCCGGCATTCTGGCGCTGGCGGTGATCGCCCCGCTCGGCGCGCTGGCTGGTTTGATCGTTGCGGTGAAAGTCGCGACGGCGATGCGCGGCGAGGGCGCGGCCGGCGGGTTTACCCGCAACGCGGTTGCTGCGCTCGTCGCCGTCGTCGCCTCCACCGGCGTGATCGGCGGTCTCGTGACCTATTATTACGTGGCGACCGCGACGCCCTGGCTCAATCCGAAGGGCGGCAATCCGCTGCTGCTGTTCGAGGTCCGGCTTCCTTCGGGCGCGCCGCCGCCCTCGTCGGCAGACGACATCCGGATCGACCTGCAGACCGACCTGAACGCCATGCCGGGCAAGGTAGACGCGCTTCGCCGCGACGATGACCGGGCACTGATCGCCGGCCATGTCGAGCTTGCCTACCGCACGCCCTACCGGCAGGTGGAAATCAAGATCGCCGGTCAGCCGGAGCGGGTCTTTCCGCTCAGGCTCTCCGACCGGGCGCCGCATGCGCGCGCGTTCGGTGCCTGGCAGAGAGAAGCCGACGGCAGCGAAATCCGCTATCGGCCGAAATGGCCGGGGCAGGAGTGAAGCGTCCGTCCGACGAAGCCGCGTCCTTCATCTCTCGGGTTTGCGTCATTTCGGTTTGCATCATCGGCCGCAATTCCATTGCAGGCCGATCGGCGTCGAGGTCCAGCACGGGCCGAAGCTGCCGCCGTTGTAGCGGCCGCGGAAGAAACCGGGCTCGCCGTAGCCGTAGAGCAGGCGGCCGTCCCAGGTGTAATAGCGCCATTCCGGCCGCTGCCTGTCGCGCAGGCGTTCGCGCGCGGTGCGCGGATAGCCGGGCAGGAAGCCGTAGCCCTTCCCGACGTGCTTTTTCACCGTGATCTTCGCCGGCTTCTTTTTGGCCGCCGCCAGCGCGTCGTGCGCGGCGACGGGCATCAGCAGCGAGACGGTGAGGAGCATGCGGACGATCATTGCGGGCCCCGGATTTCCTTTGATCGTCATGCCTGCAGCCTGTGTTCGAAGCAAGGCGTGGTTTGCAGCCGGGGTCGTGCGAGAGTGAAATCCGGAGAAGGGATCCGGCTTTCGCTGCGCTCCAGCCGGGCGACATTGATCGAGAAACAAAAGGGGCCGCACGAGCGGCCCCTTTCGCATTTTCCGTGTGTGCGGCTGGATCAGAAATCCATGCCGCCCATGCCGCCGCCCGGCATCGCGGGGGCGGGCGCATTCTTCTTCGGCATTTCGGCGACCATGGCCTCGGTGGTGATCAGCAGGCCGGCGACGGACGCGGCGTTCTGGATCGCGGCGCGCACGACCTTGGTCGGGTCGATGATGCCCTTGGACATCAGGTTCCCATACTCGCCGTTCTGCGCATCGAAGCCGAAGCCGTACTGATCCTTTTCCAGGATCTTGCCGACGATCACCGAGCCGTCCTCGCCCGCGTTCGAAGCGATCTGGCGGGCCGGCGACTGCAGCGCCTTGCGCACGATCTCGACGCCGGTCTTCTGGTCGTCGTTGCCGGTGCGCACGCGCTTGAGCGCTTCGGAGGCGCGCAAGAGCGCGACGCCGCCGCCCGGCAGGATGCCTTCCTCGACCGCGGCGCGGGTGGCGTGCATCGCGTCATCGACGCGATCCTTGCGCTCCTTCACCTCGACTTCGGTGGCGCCGCCGACGCGGATCACCGCGACGCCGCCGGCGAGCTTGGCCAGCCGCTCCTGCAGCTTCTCGCGATCATAGTCGGAGGTGGTCTCCTCGATCTGGGCCTTGATCTGGGCGACGCGTGCCTCGATGTCGGCCTTCTTGCCGGCGCCGTTGACGATCGTGGTGTTTTCCTTGTCGATCATCACTTTCTTGGAGCGGCCGAGCATGGCGAGCGTGACGTTCTCGAGCTTGATGCCGAGATCTTCCGAGATCGCCTGGCCGCCGGTCAGGACCGCAATGTCCTGCAGCATGGCCTTGCGGCGATCGCCGAAGCCCGGCGCCTTCACTGCCGCGACCTTCAGGCCGCCGCGCAGCTTGTTGACCACGAGGGTCGCCAGCGCTTCGCCTTCCACTTCCTCGGCGATGATGACGAGGGGCTTGGAGGTCTGCACCACGGCCTCGAGCAGCGGCAGCAATTCCTGCAGGCCCGACAGCTTCTTCTCGTAGACGAGGATGTAGGCGTCGTCGAACTCGACGCGCATCTTGTCGGCGTTGGTGATGAAGTAGGGGGAGATGTAGCCGCGGTCGAACTGCATGCCTTCGACCACGTCGAGCTCGGTCTCCAGCGACTTCGCCTCCTCGACCGTGATCACGCCCTCGTTGCCGACCTTCTTCATGGCATCGGCGAGGAACTTGCCGATCTCGGAATCGCCGTTGGCCGAAATGGTGCCGACCTGGGCGATTTCGTCGTTGGAGGTGACCCTCTTGGAGTTCTTCTTCAGGTCTTCCACGACCGCCTCGACCGCAAGGTCGATGCCGCGCTTCAGATCCATCGGGTTCATGCCGGCGGCGACCGCCTTGGCGCCTTCCTTCACGATCGCTTGGGCGAGCACGGTGGCGGTGGTGGTGCCGTCGCCGGCGAGATCGGACGACTTCGAGGCGACTTCGCGCACCATCTGGGCGCCCATGTTCTCGAACTTGTCGTCGAGCTCGATTTCCTTGGCGACGGTGACGCCGTCCTTGGTGATGCGCGGGGCGCCGAACGACTTGTCGAGCACCACGTTGCGGCCCTTCGGACCGAGCGTCACCTTCACGGCATTGGCGAGAATGTCGACGCCGCGCAACATCTTGTCGCGCGCCTCGACGGAGAATTTGACCTCTTTGGCTGCCATTTCTGTAACTCCGTTGAATTCAATCCCCGTCCTGAGGAGGCGCGCAGCGCCGTCTCGAAGGGCGAGGCCTGTGATTTCCTGCCCTCATCCTTCGAGGCGCGCCCTGCGGGCGCTCCTCAGGATGAGGATCGGCGCGCGCTTACGCGGCCTTCTTGCTGGCGACGCTGCCTTCCAGCACGCCCATGATGTCGCTCTCCTTCATGATGAGATATTCGACACCATCGATCTTCACTTCGGTTCCCGACCACTTGCCGAACAGGATGATGTCCTTCGGCTTCACATCGATCGGAATGAGCTTGCCGTGCTCGTCACGGCCACCCGGTCCGACGGCGACCACTTCGCCCTGCTGCGGCTTCTCCTTGGCGGTATCGGGAATGATGATGCCACCAGCCGTCTTCTCGTCGGCTTCGATGCGCTTGACGACGACACGGTCGTGAAGCGGACGGAACTTCATGGGGACCTCCTAAACATCTGATGATCTTGAGGTTTTGAAAAGAGAACCGGACATCGGATCCGGTTCCAGACCGCGATTTAAGAGCGGTCCTTTTCGGTGCAAGGGGTTTGCCCGAAATTTTTGGCACTCGTCAAGGGCGACTGCCAGTGGCGAAGCGTCCAAGGTTAACCGGCGCATGTCCGCGGAGGCGCGCGCCGGCGCCCGTATTCTTTGGACGGCGCCGGATACGCCGGATTTTCCTTTTCCCTCAATGTATTGAGGGAGGGGAGCGCCGCAAGGCGTCTCCATCGGGGCCGCGCTCGGCGAGCGCGGCGCGCGCCTTGCGGGCACGCACGCCTTTCGGCGCTCCACCGCGGCGTTCTTATTCCGGCGTCGGGCCGCGCTTTCGTTTGGGTATTTCAGCCCGAACCGTCAGCCGGCTCCCGGCAGGGACTCCTAGTGGTCCCGGGCGGTGCCCCGACGCCGCCCGGGTGCGGACTTACGAGGTCCACCCGCGGGCGCCGCGCCCATTCCGCCATCAGCACGTCTCTAGATGACGCCCCTTGGTGAATGGACGATAGGAATATATTCAAGAGCGGCCAATATGTCAATCCGTACGTCAATTATTCTCGCTTTAGAATTTCCTGCGCGTCGCGTGACAGACCAAACGAATATGCACGGAATTGGCTGATCGGCGCTCTGTCAGCACTCTTCTCGGAATGCTGATAATGCATTGATTTTAGGAACAAAATTTACTTTTTTGGCTTGTCATGGGACGTCCGGATCAGAAAACTGAAGCGGCAATCTGAACCGAGGGTTCGCATGATCTCCAAGGACTTCAAGCGTCAGGTGGAAGGTTATGGGCTGACCACCGCGCAGATTTTGTACCGCCGCCCCGACCATCCCTGGCTGCTGCAAACCTATGTCTGGCAGGAATACGATCTGTGCCCGGACTTCCCCGAGCTGAACGGCTTCCTGCGCTTCTGGCAGAAATCCATCGAGGGGGCGCTGCATTCGATCATGGTCGCCCATTCCCGCCTGATCCGGCCCGCAGAGATCAAGGCGGTGGACGGGGTCTTCCGCCTCCACTGAGGCGGTTGCGGCGCGCGAGGTTTGCGGTTTGCGGGGCGGGCGTGAGGCGGCTACGGCGTTCAGGTTCATTCGGGATCGTCATGCGCGGGCTTGACCCGCGCATCCATCGAAATGACGAACTGATGATCCACTCGGCGCGCTGGGGCAGGCTGGCCTGCGCGCCTCTTTTGAACCGATGGCGTGCCTTACTGAGGCGGCAAGAGGCGGGAGCGGCGCTGCGCCTCGCGGGCGAATTTCTGTGCGGTCATCGGCTTTGCGAACAGCGGTCCCTGGACGTGATCGAAGCCGATCTCGCGGACGGCGTGGAAATCGTCCTGCGTCTCGATGCCCTGCGCCACGGCGCGCGCGCCGAAGCCGTCGGCGAGCTCGAATATCTGGCGGCAGACATAGCGCTTGAGCCGTTCGCCCGCGCAGCCGCAGACGAACTGCCGGTCGCACTGGATCTCCACGAACGGAAAATCGTTCTGCCCGACAAGGAGCGGCCATTCCTCGCCGAGGCCGGCGATCGACAGGCCGATATTGTGGGCGCGCAGCCGCCGCGCGATCGACTTGGCCTCCGCAAGGTCGTGCACGACGGCGTCCGCGTTGAGTTCGACGATCAGTCCGTCGAACGCCGGATGCTCCGGCAACAGCCGGGCCAGGCTGTCGAGCGCGGCCAGGTGGAGCACCAGCGGCATCTGGAGATTGACGGCGATCTCGACCGGGCAATGCTCGGCCGCGAAATAATGCCAGTCCTCGCAGAGGCGCGCGAGGATGAATTCGCACAGGGCCCCGGCATGCACGCCGCCGTCGGCGGGCTTGAAGCCGGCCGGCGGCATGATGCCCCAGGAGGGATGGCGCAGGCGCATCAGCGCTTCGGCGCCGCTCAGACGCAGCGTTTCGGCGTCGATCCTGGGCTGGTAGCACAATTCGAGATAGCCGATGGCCAGCGCCTCGCGCACGTCGATTGCCGGATGCGGCGGCAATTCGTGCGGGATGAAGGCGGCGACGGCGTTGCGCAGGCTCGCGTCGTTGAACGGCGCCGGCAGCACCGGAAGCATGTCGAGGCCGAGCGTCGTGCCGAGTTCGTGCAGGGCGTCGGTCAGTGGCGCGGTGGCGGTGCCGAACAGCAGGACCTGCCCGGCGAATTTCCGCATCGCCAGCAGCATCAGCATGTCGCGGCCCTGCGGATCGCCCGAGCGCGTTCCGACCAAAACGAGATCGGGAAGCAGTGTGTCGAGCGCGAGCTCAAGCTCGCCCGGCACGGCGCAGCCGCTGGCGATGAAATGCAGTTCCTCGAGACAGTCGCACATGAACTGGCGCACGTGCGGCTTGTCGTCGACGATCAGCGCGCGCGGAACGATCTTGCGGCGTCCGAACGCCGAAGGCTGGATTGTGTCGAGAGCTTCCTCGTTCATGGCGCCACCCTGCAGAATCCGGCAGGCGCTTGTCTATGGAGGAGGGGGCTCGAAAGTATGAAAGCGGGTGCCGCTGTTCACCGTCATCTGCGGACAGAGTTAACCTGCACAATGACGATAAAATTTGAGAAGTCGCGGAGGGCGCTTTTCACCGGCTGCGCGCATGCCCGCGCGCGAATCCGGCAACCAGCGCGATGGTGTTTCAAATTGCGCCAGCCGGCTTTCACGAGGACCGGCTGTGCATTTCATGGGCATTGCAGGTGGATGAGGCCGCCAGACGAGGCTGTGCGTCTGCACCGGCGCCGCAAACGTTTCATCCGCGTCCGACGAACGGCATCTTGGTCGCCATCACGGTCATGAACAGGACGTTGGAATCGAGCGGCAGGCCCGCCATGTAGCTCACCGCGCGTCCGACATCCTCGGCCGGCATGCGCGGCTCGATCATCTTCTGGCCGTTGGGCTGCAGCACGCCGTCGCCCTCGACCATGCGGTCGGTCATCGGCGTTGCGGCATTGCCGATGTCGATCTGCCCGCAGGCGATGTCGTAGGCGCGCCCGTCGAGCGCGGTGCATTTGGTCAGGCCGGTGATGGCGTGCTTGGTCGAGGTATAGGCGGCGGAGAAGGGGCGCGGCGCATGCGCGGAGATCGAGCCGTTATTGATGATGCGGCCGCCGCGCGGTGTCTGCGCCTTCATGATCTTGAAGGCTTCCTGGGTGGCCACGAAACAGGCGGTGAGGTTGGTGTCGACCACCTGCTGCCACTTGGCGAGGTCGAGGTCCTCGAGCGGCACCGGCGGCGCGCCCATGCCGGCATTGTTGAAAAGCACGTCGAGCCGCCCGAACGTCTCTTTGGTCTTTGCAAACAGCGCCCTGATCTGGGCCGGGTCCGACACGTCGGTCGGCGCGACGAGACTCCTGGCGGGCGCGCCTTCTTTCGCCACCGCCTCGAGCGGCTCCTTGCGACGCCCGGCGAGCACCACCGCGAAGCCGTCCTTCATCAGCGCCAGCGCCGCCGCGCGGCCGACGCCCGTGCCCGCTCCGGTGACGATCGCGATCTTCTGCATGGCCATGCGGCTCCCCCGTTTGCGTGTTTTTCGGCGCGCATCCTGACCGGTGGGCAGACGAACGGCAACGGCTTTCGTTTGGGCCGTCCATGCGGCCCGCGCAGGGCTTGTGGGGAAGAAGCCTTGCAGAGAGAAGGCTTGCGGGAAGGAGGTTTGCCGATCAGCCGACGACGGCGGCGGCGTCGCTCTCGATGCTGCGCCAGGCGGCGGGCGCGGCGATGCGCGCGCTGATCAAGGCCGGGGAGCCGGGCTTGCCGAACCGGTAGCCCTGCATGGAATGCACGCCGGCGGCGCGCAGGAACAGATGCTGCTCGGCGGTCTCCACGCCCTCGGCGGTGACTTTCATGCCAAGGCCGCGGCCAAGGCCCACGATCGCGTGTACGATCGCGGCGGCGTCCGGCGCGCGCTCGATCGAGCGCACGAACGAGCGGTCGATCTTGAGCTTGTCGAAGGGGAAGCGGCGCAGATAGGCGAGCGACGAATAGCCGGTGCCGAAATCGTCGAGCGCGAGCAGCACGCCGATCGCCTTGAGGCGGTGGATGGCGACCTCGGCGGTCTCGACATTGCCGAGCAGCGTGCTCTCGGTCAGTTCCAGCTCCAGCCGGCGCGGGTCGAGGTCGGTTTCGGTGAGGATACGCTCGACCACGTCGACGAAATCCAGGCGACGGAACTGCAGCGGCGAGACATTGACCGAGACCGTGATGTCCGGCCACATCTTGGCTTCCTCGCAGGCGCGGCGCAGCACCCATTCGCCGAGCTCGATGATCAGGCCGGAATGCTCGGCGATCGGGATGAACTTGGCCGGCTCGATATTGCCGCGCTCCGGATGTGGCCAGCGGCACAGCGCCTCGACGCCCACGATCCGCTCGCCGCTGGCATTGACGATCGGCTGGTAGTGCACCTGCAATTCGCCGCACTCGATCGCGCGCCGCAGGTCGTTCTCCAGGAGCTTGCGGTTGGAGAGGTCGGCGTCCATCGCTGCATCGTAGATGCAGGCGCGGTTGCGGCCCTCGTTCTTGGCGCGGTAGAGCGCCATGTCGGCATAGCGCATGATGTCGGCGGCGCGGCCGTAGTCGGTGCGCTGGTCGATGACGGCGATGCCGATGCTGGCGCCGATCACGATGTTATGGCCGTTGATCGCGTAGGGCGCGCAGAGCGAGGCGATGATGCGGTCGGCGGTGCGCTGCAGCGTCAGCGTGTCGGTGCCGAGATTGGAGATGACCGCGAACTCGTCGCCGCCCAGGCGCGCCACGAGATCCTCCTCGCGCAGTGTGCCGCGCAGACGCAGCGTCACGTTGCGGATCAGCTCGTCGCCGACCGGATGGCCGAGCGTGTCGTTGACGTCCTTGAAATGGTCGAGATCGATATAGAACACCGCCGCCGGCGCGCCGCCGTTCTGGATGTCGCGGATCAGCGCCTCTAGCCGATCGCTGAAATAGTTGCGGTTCGGCAAGCCCGACAGCGAGTCGTGCATGGCCAGATAGCGCATGCTGCTCTCGTTGGCGGCGAGCGTGGCGGTGGTGCGGCGCATGTAGCCGAAGACGATGGCTGCCAGCAGCGCAAAGCCGGCCAGCGCGACCACGATGAAGGGGACGACACTTTGCGCGACCTCGGCGCCGGGCTGGCGCGGCGTCCAGGCCAGCCGCGCGAGCGAGTGGCCGTAGGCGTCGGTCAGGTCGAGCGAATTGTCCCCGTCGGGGACGGGTTCGGTGCTGCCGATCTTGCGCAGGTTGGCAAGCTGCAGCCGGCCGGCGATTTCGGAAAGCACCTCCTCGTCGATGAAGCGCACGGTGAGCGCGATCGGCGCGATCTTGTTGTCGCCGCCGTCGTTGAGCCGGTCGTTGGGTAATACGAGCACGGCGGCGACGACCGCGGGGCGGCCGAGGAATTGCTGGATGAGGGAGACGCGGGTGCCGAATTTCGGATCGTCCTTCTGGCGCAGGCTCGCGACCCGCACCGCCTTTTCCGGCGTGTTGCCGGTGCGGCCGCGCACGAAATTCAGCGTCGGCGCCAGTTCCGGCAGGATCGAGTTGAACCAGCGCGGGTCGACGCTGGAATGGCCGAGCAGGGCATAGATCAGCTTGTCGGAGGAATTGGCGACAAAGACGAAGTCGTGATCGAAAAACTGGTTGAGCCACAGGCCGAGACGGCGCTGGATCCATTCCTCGTCCGGCGTCAGCGTGATGCTGCGATAGGCCTGTGCGGTCGAGGCGACGCTTTCCAGTTCGCGCAGGATGCGCTCGCCATGGTCGGCGATCGAGCGGGTGAGCAGGTTGCGTTCATGGTCGAGCGCGACCTCGTCGGCGCGGCGCGCGGAGGTGAGCACGGCGACGACGATGCACACGATGGCCACGACGACGACGATCGTGATGGGGGCGACAAGGCTCAGTCGGACACGATCCCAATTGCGTGCCGGAACGGTCGTGTCGATTCGCGCGCGCGCTTCCGCGGTCACCTGCGGCCCCTTGAAGGTGAATTCTGGGGCCGGGAAAATAGGTAATAAAGCTTGCAAATGGCTTGAAGATGGCCGCGGTGTGGGCGCTCAAGGACACGCCGCAGCTATTTCGGACATCGTCGTTAATGGTCCGTAAAGGCCGGTTCAGCGGCCGGCATAGGGCGGACGCGGGATCGCCATGTGCGCGGCGCGCAGCGCCGCCGACCAGCGCTCGCGCAAATCGTGGAAATAGGGCTCGCCCGGCTCGATGCGGAACGTCAGGTCGGCGTCCCAGCAATCGCGGCGCGCCGTCATGATGTCGATCGGCATCCCGACGCCGAGATTGGAGCGCATGGTGGAGTCCATCGAGATCAGGCCGATCTTGAGCGCGTCGTACAGCTCGGTGTCGAACGTCACCGCGCGGTCGAGCACCGGCTTGCCGTACTTGTGCTCGCCGATCTGCAGGTAGGGCGTGTCGGTCGTGCATTCAATGAAATTGCCGGCCGAATAGATGTTGAACAGGCGCAGCCGCCCGCCCTTGATCTGGCCGCCGAACAGGAAGGCGACGTCGAACTTCACGTCCGAGGCTGCGAGCGCGATCGCCTCGGTGTCGTGGATGTGGCGGATCATCCGCCCGATGCGCAGCGCGGCCTGGAACATGGTCGGCGCGTTCATCAGCGTCTCGACTTCGCCGGTCTCCTTGTTCTCGAAGCCCTCGTTGAGCATGGAGACGACCGACTGGCTGATCGACAGATTGCCGGCGGAGGCGAGCGCCATGACGACGAAGCACATCGTCATCGATGCACTGGGCGCATCCGCCTTCGGGGAGTCCGGGCCGAAGGCCAGGCAGGCGAACGCCGCATCGACGATGTCGAGCAGGCCTTCGGTGGTGGCGAGGCCGACGATGTCCGTGCGCGGCAGCCATCGCGCCTGCCGGAGGCATCATCCCGCCGCCAGCCATGCCGCCGGGAGCGCCAAACCCTCCACCACCGGCACCGCCCGCCGGCTGCGACGCGCCCGGGACGGCCGGAGGGAAA
>WBZO01000652.1_pt1 | contig 67400 bp, 70 predicted proteins | sample 5204261 | NCBI WGS metagenome assembly WBZO01 (sample SAMN12412400, study PRJNA552823) | activated sludge metagenome | isolation source: activated sludge from anammox sidestream of wastewater treatment plant... | place: USA: North Carolina | collected 2017-09
TTCCATTGCCCAATTTGTATAACTTTTTTTCCTGACATTTTGGGCATTGAATTTTTGCCATTTCTCCCTCGTATATTTGTTACGAGGTAGTGGTTAAAATGGTACTATACCCAAATTTTTTTCCGGTTTCCGATGAAAACAGGCTGGAAATAGTTTCATTCTCATGAAATTACTCTCTCGAATCCATAGAATCAGGACAGAACAGGGGCATGGTCCCTGAATGCCAGTATCGGCCTCCTTTTCCCTCCTCTCATTCCTGGCACGCAGGTGCCTGATTTTTCATCCTGCCATGACAATACAAATGGGAAATCATCCAGGGTGATGGCAATAGTCAGGATGCTTCTTGGGATCGGAAACACACTCCGTAGCGATGATGGGATCGGGAATTACATCGCGTCACGGTTCCATGCCCGGGGGTGGCTCGCTCTCAATTGCGGGACGATGCCTGAAAATTTCACGGCAGTAGTACGCCGCCATCACCCTGAGATTCTGGTCCTTGTGGATGCAACCGAATTAGGTCTGGACCCCGGGAGGTTCAGGATCGTCAGTGAGGAGCAGATTGAGGATGTGAGCGTGGGAACCCATAACCTGCCCCTCTCGTTCCTGATCAGGTACCTGGCCGAATCAGCCGGGCAGGTGATCTTTATTGGTATCCAGCCGGGGCATCTGGGAGAAGGGGAGGGGATCAGCCCGGATGTGAAAACGGGGGCAGAACAGCTGATCACACTGCTCATTCAGAACCGGATACAGGAAATAAGATCCTTTGAGGGCAGGGAAAAATGTGATTCGCAGGGGGATTGACCCGTAGGCACTGGTCCATCAGGCAGCGTTTTTCCGGAAAATCATGCATGTTTAACACAATGTACAATTGGAAAAAAGACGGTGGCCTGGATCGTCACTCGACTATCTGGCTCTCTGCGTACCGGTCCTCGGTTGCGAGCAGGAATTCCGGGCTCATGTGCAGGGCATCTTTTGGGCAGACATCATTGCACTGGGAGCAGAAGATACACTGGGTGACATAAATCCTGACCCGTTTTGTCTCTGGAATAAACTCGATGGCATGGGCAGGGCAGACCCTGAGGCAGAGTGAGCAGCCGATGCATGCCTCGCGGTCGTAGACAATTTTCCCACGGAATTTGGGGGGGGTTGGAACGGGCGGGTGGATTGTTGCCTCTCCACGGGCGACCTTTGCCAGGAACCCGGTTACTGATGAGGGCAGGTGCCGTGACGGGAATGTATTGGTTGCCGGCCGGCTGAAGAGCTGCCTTAACAACTCGGGGAGAAGGGGGAGCCCGGCCATTTCAGACCACCCCCATGATCTGGTCAACCATGACAAGGAGGAGTCCACCCAGACCAGCTATAGCGAGATAAATCCAGTAGACCGAGACAACCTGGTTGATCCGGAACCGTGCCATTGCGACCCTGATCACGCTTACAGAGATAAAGGTAACGAGGGTGATCAGCAGGATATAAAACAGGAGATCAATAACCGCTCCTAAAAATCCGGATATCCCTGCTATTGCGGCAAGGCGGTAAGGGAAGAAGAGTGCCACCACAAGAGAGGCCATCGCCACAGTTTTTACCCCCTGCGTCAATGAGAAGAGTGCAAGGTTCTTCCCCGAGTATTCGACAAGGATCCCCCCTGCAAGCTCAGTCTCTGCTTCCGGTGTGTCGAAGGGGACCCGGGAGAGCTCTGCCGGGGTTACAATAAGCAGGACGACTAGGAGGATCAGAAGCCCGATAGCCCCAAGCGGTCCGACAAGGCCCCATACTGGATTGGCTCCTATGGTAGCGAGCGAGAAGGGAAGGGAAATACCTTCGGCAGCGAGTCTCCACGCGATGGCAACTACCACGATAGCAAGCGGGAACTCGTACGCGATCATCGTCACCATCTCGCGTTGGGCGCCGACCGTTGCATAGGGTGAACCGGATGCAAATCCCCCGGCAACCAGTGCCAGGGCAGGCAGGGTGAGAAGATACATCACGAGGATGAGATCGCCGCCTCCGGATAAGACGGGGGCAAACCCGGCGATCGGAAGATAGAAGAGGATGGTGATCGCCGAGGCCAGGGCGATAACGGGTGCGAGGTTGAACAGCCACGGAATCGCATTTTCTGGCACGACGTTCTCTTTTGCAAGGAGTTTCCTGATGTCGATGAATGGTTGTGTCAGGGGAGGACCAATCCGTGCCTGCATCCGTGCGGCAACGATCCTGTCAAATCCCATGAGCAGGAGGCCGATAATTATCGAGAATACTGCTACCAGTACTGCCCCGATGAGGATCGCCGGTAGGGTTTCGATCATTGCATCATCCTCCGGGTCTTCTCCCGCGACAACCTGGTCAGGTCCTCCTTGGTAAGGATAGCAGACCGGCCGTTCCTGGTCACCGCAACACGGTCAGTGCAGGAGAGGCAGGGGTCGATGGAGGCAACAATGATCGGGATGTCAGCCAGCTGTTCACCCTGGAGCATCGGGATCCAGGACATCAGGTTGCTATATGATGAGGCCTTGATCTTCCAGCTCTCGGGGGCTTCCTTGCCCGCCATCCTGACATAGTGCATGCATTCACCACGGGGAGCCTCTACCCTCCCGATAGCCTCACCTTCTGCCTTCTTACAGGCAGCAAGGAGCTTGGCCATTTTCGGTTCCCAGAGGATCTCTCCGGGGGGTAGGCTCTCCAGGCACTGGCGGATGATCTCTACCGACTGCCCGATCTCAAGGAGCCGGACGATGATCCGGTCATACACATCTCCACGCGGTCCACCGGTTTCTGCGGGAGGAAGGATCGCTTTCACATCAAGGTCCCCATAGGCACAGTACGGGTAATCCTGCCTGACATCCATGTTCAGGCCGGATGCGCGTGCGGTAGGTCCGACTGCACATAGGATGCGGGCATCGTTCTCTGACAGGAACCCGTGATCCCTGCATCGCATCCGGACTGTACTGTCTTCGAGGAAGAGAGTTGCCATCTTGTCCAGGAGTCCCTGGTAATAGGCGAGCCCCTTCTCGATCAACGGGCGCTGTTCACTGGAAATGTCCCGACGGACGCCCCCTATCTGGATGATACCGTAATTCACCCGATTTCCGGTCAGGTTCTCGATCAGGTCCATCGACTGTTCCCTGACCCTCCATGCCAGGTAAAAGAGCGAATCAAATCCGAGCTCATGGGCAGCAACTCCAGCCCAGAGCAGGTGGGATTGTATCCGTTCCAGTTCGTGGAGGATCGTCCTGATGTAGTCAGCCCGCTCGGGGACTTCGATCCCTACGATCTGCTCGACAGCACGGGCAAATGAGAGCGAGTGCACGATCCCGCAGATCCCACAGACCCGGTCGGTCATATGAACGATCTGGACCGGGTTTCTCCTCATCCCCATCCACTCGATACCCCTGTGGGTCTGGCCGGGGGCGAAGTCCACGGTCTTTACGATCTCGCCCTCCATCCCGAAAGTGAACATCACCGGTTCCTTCAGGGCGGGATGGACCGGCCCGATTGGGACCGTATAGGGAATTGTTTTCTTGGTCTTCTCAGCACTCATGGAGCTTCACCTCCTTCGTTTTTCCCTTGCGGAGCAGGGGCTTTTTCCGGAACGGGGGGAGCTGGACGATCCTTCGGGCGGCCCACTTCCCAGAGATTCTTGACCATTTCAGGGGGGATCCCGGTCTCATCCTTTCTCCATGGATAGACTCCCTGCGGGAAGTCCTCCGGCAGAAAGAGTCGCCTGCCATCGGGAATACCGGTGACCGTGACCCCGAAAAACTCCTGTTTCTCCCGCTCCGAGAACAAGGCCCCCGGGATCAGGTCAGTAATTGTGGGAATGGTAAGGTCGCTCTTAGGCAATCTGACGCCTATGGTTACCATATATTCTCCGAATTTCTGCCCGTAGAATACGGAGAATATATAGAGAAGTTCGATCTCACTCCCCAGGTCGTTTCCTGCAATGACTGCCAGATGGGGAAATCGTATCTCAATCAGCTTCTGGATTGCAGGGCGGAAGAGATCGCGCCTCAATCGGAGCCAGATATTGTAGCCCCTGACCTTTTTTGTCCCTTCCCCCCGTTCGGTAATTTTCGCATCCACAAGTCCGTCACCGAAGGTAGCCCTGTATGAGTCGATGATCTCCTGCGGGGTGAGGTGAGATGTTGCGTTCATTGTTGCGCCTCCAGGCGTTCCAGTTTTTCAAGTGCTTTCACTACCCCGAATATGATGGCCTCTGGGCGGGGTGGACAACCTGGCACGTATACGTCCACCGGCAGTACCTGGTCGACAGGGCCCTCGAGATTGTAGGAATCGAAGAAGACACCACCCGACTGGCCACAGGTACCGATGCACATCACCACTTTCGGGTCCGCCATCTGTTCGTACACCCTTCGTGCACGCGGCGCCATCTTCCGGGTGACCGGCCCGGTGACAAGAAGCACATCGGCATGCCGTGGTGAGCCCACGAGACGAATCCCAAACCGTTCCGGATCGTAACGGGGGGTAATCGTGGCCACGATCTCGATCTCGCACCCGTTGCAGGACCCGGTATTGAGGTGGAAGACCCAGAGCGAGCGGTTGAATGATGAGGGGATTTTCATGTCAGACCACCATCACGATGATGAGCAGGATACCTGCCACCCAGAACATCCAGAGGAGATAATCGGTCATAATCCCGGTATGAAGGGGTACGATCCTCTGGTAGTACCCCTTTATCCCTTCCGTGAATCCCCAGTAGAGGTTCCCTGCCCTGATGTGAACCTCACCCTTTGGGGGCTCGGCATTTCCTGATAGGTATGGCCGTGCCTGTTCGGTTCCTTTCTTGAATGCGGAGACGCCGGAACTCCAGAGGATCCAGGCGATGACAAGACCGATGATGATGGCAAGCACCCATAGGACCGGGTCCCAGATCCCGAATCCGCTGGTAAGGGATGTTGCAGATACCATGATCATGCACCTCCGAGCACTGCTGAAATGTATCCTGCCTGGTCGGTGAGCGCATGAGCAGCCGGGGTAATCAGGTTCTGGACAAAGAATTCCGGAAAGATCCCGGAGATGATCACTATCGCGGCAAGGATGGTCATCCCAATGAGCATCGTATGCGGCGCCTCTCTTACCTGCTCATTCCCGGGAAGGGGAGGGCCCATGAAGACAGAATGGAACACTTTGACAAACGAGGCAAGGGTGAGGATGCTCACGACCATTGCTATGACTGAGAGGATGGGACTGAAGGCAAACACGGACTCGTATATCAGGAATTTGGAGGCAAATCCGTTAAAGGGTGGTATCCCGGCAATGGCGAGCGCCCCGATGATAAAGAAGATCATCGTCCATTTCATCCGGTGGCCGAGACCTCCCATCCGGTTCAGATCGCTTGTCCCCACCTGGTAGATGATGGCGCCGGCCGTCAGGAACAGGAGGCCCTTATACATCGCATGGTTGAAGATGTGGAAGATCCCGCCCTCCATCGCAGTCATCCCGTAGGAGTTGAGGAGCGCCTGGTCGCCGAGGACGGCAAGTCCCACGCCAACCCCGAGGAGCATGTACCCGGTCTGGGAGACGGCATGGTAGGCCATCAGCCTCTTGATATCCTTCTGGGGGATTGCCATCGTGACCCCTATGATCATCGAGAGGATCCCCAGGATGATGATCACCCACCCGATCGTCACGTAGTTGAGTGTGATGCCATACAGGGTGAAGCAAATCCGGAACAGCCCGTACAGGCTCGCCTGGCTTGCAACAACCAGCATTGCCGTAACCGCGGAGGGGGCCATTGAATAGGCATCCGGGGTCCAGAAATGCATCGGGACCGCTCCGCATTTTGCTGCAAGGGCTGCGACAACCAGCACGAGAGCGAGTTTGTCAAGAGGGGTCCATTGGATCATGTCCGCAAGCATCGCCATGTTCAGGGCGTTGTACTGGCCATACAGGATGCCGATGGCGAAGAGGAAGAATATCCCGCCGATAGTACTGACGAGCAGGTATTTGAGCCCTGCCTCGACCGCCCTCCCGTTCTCGACCTTGTAGGCGACCAGCCCGGCCGATGCAAGCGAGGAGATCTCAAGGAAGACGAAGAAGTTGAAGAGGTCTCCGGTCGAGACCATCCCGAGGACGGCACCGATCATCAGGAGGAAGATCGTGTAGTACGCTTCGAGCCCTGACCTCCGGGCATCGCTGGTGAGTGAGTAGAGGATAACGGCAAAACCGACCGTAACGGCAATGGTCACCATCAGGGCGCTCATTGCATCAAGGGTGAAAATGATCCGGATCGGTATTCCCCCTGAATCGGGGGGTATGGCAAGGGTGGCCTCTGACGCTCCAAAGACGTAGATCAGTGTCCCTTCAGTGTATACAAGGAATGCAGTCAGGTACCCGATGAGGGTTGTCAGAGTCATCACGGCAAGGACCCAGAGTGCCCGTGTGTCCCGTGAGATCCTGCCGATCAGAGGGGAGAGAAATGCCCCGAGCAATGGGACGGCGATCAGCAGTGCTGGTGCATTGGTCGTAATATATCCCGGGATCATTCTTTCAGCTCCCTGATCTCATCGACATTCACAGTCCCGTACATCCGGTAAATGACTACGGCAAACGAGAGCATCAGCGCCGTGGTCGCAACCCCGATCACGATCGAGGTGAGGGTCAGCGCCTGGGGGGTGGCCATCACCATGTTCTCAGATACTGCGTAGGTGTAGATCGGTGCGATCCCTCCCTCACGATATCCGAGGGCAATAATGAAGAGGTTCACCGCCGAGGTGAGGATGCTCACTCCGAAAAATATCTTGATGAGGTTTCTCTTCAGGAGGATCGTGGCAAGCCCGATCACAGAGAGGATGACCACGGCGATATAAGGAAGGTTCCAGAACATCGTCAGGCCTCCTCCGTCTTTCCGATCCCCGAGAGCATGTACAGGATGATGATGGCAAGCCCGCCCCAGACCTCGATCCCGACAGCGATGTTCATCAGCGGGAGCACCCCGCCGGTATTCAGTTCTCCGGAGTTCGGGCCGAAGGGGACGGTCATCCCGAAGAGTGAGCCGCTGTTGGCAAGGAAGTTAAAGAAGAACGTGGTCCCAAGCCCGATCGCTATCAGCGCGACTCCGGCAAACATCACGAGCCCCGCGGACTCCTGTATTGTGAGCACGAACTTTTTCACCATGCCGATCACCTCTTCGTACGAGTAGGCGACGATCACAAGTGCCACCCCGGTAGCGACCACTGCCCCGCCCTGGAATCCGCCTCCCGGGGTGAGATGGCCGTGCATGATGATGTAAAGGCCGAAGATCACGATCGCACCAAAGAGGACATCTGCCCCGAAGCGGATGATCTTACTCATTCTCATCAGCATCACCCCTTACCAGCTTCCGGTAGATCAGCCCCACTCCGACCACAGCGGTGAACAGGACGGTAGACTCACCGAGTGTGTCGAAACCACGGTAATCGAAGACGATTGTGGTCACGATGTTATTCGTCGCAGCCTGTTCCTGCCCGTTCCTGATGAAGTAGTTGTCCATTGCGGCGTTGTCAGGCTCCCCGAAGGTCAGGTCGAGGGCGATCAGTCCCAGGAAGAGGCCGAAGATGATGATGATCAGGACTGATAGTTCCTTCCTCATGGGGCATCCTCCTCGTAACGCTTGGTCGATCGTATAGCAATGATAAAGATGGCCGTGGTGAGACCTGCCCCGATGGCGGCCTGGGAGATCGCGACATCCGGGGCCTGGAGGAGGTAGAACTCAAGGGAGATAAGGAAGCTGAAAAGGCCTGATGCCAGTGCGGCAGCGAGCAGGTCCCGGAAATAATACACGAGTGTTGCCGAGACGATAAGGCCGGCTATCACGAGAACATGGATGATGGTCTCGATCATCGTCCCGCCTCCTTCAGCCGGTCGACCACTGCAGGGGAAGGCAGAATACCGCTCCGGTGAGCAGCCCTCGCAATGGCATGGGAGCCGATAGCGTTTGTGAATGCCAGGGCAAATGCGGCGATAAAGGCATGGACGCCGAGCACGATGAACTGGGAATCGATCGTGCTCAGGTAAAGGGAGATCGAATAGACGATCACGGCAAGGGTGGTGAAGACCGACCCGAAGGTGGTTGCCTTCGTGGTGGCATGCATCCTTGTGTACAGGTCCGGGAACCGCAGCAGGCCGATCACCCCGAGGGTATTGAAGATGATACCGATCACAAGGAAGATAATGATGAGCCACTCGGCAATCATCAGAGTTCCCCTCCGAGGTATTTCGCAATGTAGAGGGTGCTTATAAACGAGAGCAGGGCGTAGACGATTGCCACGTCGATAAAGATGACCTCCCGATAGATCAGGCCGAGGATTACGAGCGAGGCGACGGTCAGGGTATTGACGGTGTCGACAGCGACGACCCGGTCACCAGGGGTAGGGCCGAGGATCAGCCTGATGAAGCAGAGGCAGATCAGGATCACAAGGACCAGGACTGCCGGGTAAAACGGATCGATCATTCGGCAATCCTCCGGATCCACTGCGGGAGATCAGCGATGGAGAAGAGTTCATGGTCACGGATGACCGGTGCAGCCTCCTCACCCTCACCGACATTGATGTTGTGGATGAACAGATCATGCGTATGCTCATCGATGTCAACGGTGATAGTCCCGGGCGTCAGGGTGATTGAGTTTGCCAGCATGAAGATCCCGAGGTCTGACTTCAGGTCTGAGGAGACCCTGATGATCCCCGGCCGGATCCGCAGCGTGATCACCCGGTAGGCAACATCGAGGTTTGCCTTGATCACTTCCAGGAAGAACGGCCCAATCACGTAAATCGGGATCAGCAGGAACCGCAGGGGGTTTGCCATCCGGTAATTTCGTGCCCGGCAGAGGAAGTTCCGGGCAACTGCAGCGGTTAAAAGACTGAGGACAATCCCTGCAGTGAGTTCTGATGCCGACCAGAGCCCTATATTCCCGCTCCCTGCAGTCAGGACGAGGTAGACAAAGAGGGAGAGGAGAAAGGTGAGGATAAAGGCGATCACCCGATCGCCTCCGGCCGTTCATCGTTTGAGCATGCCAAACACGTTCCATTCATAGGTATCACGCGAATCTCCGGAGGTTCTGGTGCGGTCCTGATACAGCCTTCATTGGTGAACACCGATCTGCCGCATCACATGGTATAACTACGAATATTGGTTCTCCGAATCTTAAACAATACGATTTGTTCCGGATAAAAAAACGCATTTTATCAGTTCTTGGAAAAAATTACGTCAAATTATCAGTTTTTACCCACTCTACCGGAATCCCCGTAAAAATATATCGCCCGTATCCCTCTGGTATTTATCGTTTCATTGCCAATGGTAAGCGTGAATGCGCCCTTCGTTCCTGGGAAAAATGCTCCTCCACTGGTGCGATACCTGCCATGCCCCTGTCCTCTCGGGGACCTGTTCCTGTGGTGCCGTGACACGGAAAGTACAGGTCACCCCACCAGGTGATATACGGCCTGCGTTCCCCGCGGATGTCGCCCTGATCAACCGTGTCTTTACTGCCCATTTCGGGGCGCCTCTCATACCCGAGGGGCATATCGCCCTCCTTAACAAGGTCCCGGACAATGACCGGATGGAAGAGATCATCATGGGCGGGGCCGTTGTCGGGGCGATACGTTACACCCCTTCCGGGAGAACCTGGGAGCCCCTTCCAAGGCTGGAGTCTGCCCTTTTCCTGACCCCGCTGCTCCGTTTTGTGGTCGTGGATCCCGGTGCGGTTGCCTCGATCCGGGATGAAGGGGCAAGCGTGCTTGCACCCGGGCTCATCTCGATACATCCCTCGGTCCGGTCGGGTGATGAGGTGTTCATCCTTGATCCCGATGGAAGAGTTGTGGGAGTCGGGAGAGCCCGTGCTGATGCAGCAGAAGCAGCCTCGATGACACGGGGGCAGGTGGTGAGGACCCGGAGGAATACCCGGTCGGCCTGCATCCCGGGTCCATCCACATGGGATGCCGTGGTCCGGGCGAACGCGAAGGTGCTTGAGGAGGCTGAGGCAGAAGCAATCAGTTTCATCCGGAACGTCTCGTCGAACTATAATGGGCAGACGAGCGTATCGTACTCGGGAGGGAAAGACAGCCTCGCCACCCTCATCCTTGTGCTGAAGGCGATAGGGAACGTCCCGCTCTTGTTTGCCGATACCGGGTTCGAATTCCCGGAAACGTATCAGAATGTCTCTGATGTGGCAGCCCTGTACGGGCTTCCGGTCGTCCGTTCCGATGGTAAAAGCAGGTTCTGGGAGGGGTACGAACGGCACGGTCCCCCTGCAGTGAACCACCGCTGGTGCTGCAGCGCCTGCAAACTCCTCCCGCTCCGCGAGGCAATCGGAGCGACCTGGGGAGAATGCCTCTCGTTTATCGGCCAGAGGAGGTATGAATCGTTCCGGAGGAGGGAGAGCAGCAGGGTGTTCAGGAACGGGATCGTGACCAACCAGACCTCGGCTGCCCCCATCCAGAACTGGACCGCCCTCCATGTCTGGCTGTATCTCTTCAGGGAAGATGCCCCGTTCAATCCGCTGTATGCGAAACGCCTCGATCGTATCGGGTGCTACCTGTGCCCTTCAAGCGATGTAGCCGTGCTCGATGATATCCGGAAAAGATACCCCGATCTCTGGGAGACGTGGGAACTGCAGCTCAGGAAATGGCGGGAGGACCATGGTCTGCCCGCTGCATGGGTCGATGAAATGAGGTGGAGAATAAGGGAAGGGGTGTCAGATGAGACGGATAGTAATTGTTGATTACGGGCTTGGGAATCTCAGGAGTGTTTTCCGGGGGCTTGAAAAATCAGGAGCACGACCGGTTATTACATTCGATAGTGAGGAGATCGCGGCTGCAGATGCCATCGTCCTTCCCGGCGTTGGTGCCTTCAGGGACGGAATGGAGCAGATCGGCGAGATGCAGCAGATCCTCACCGAGGCAGCCGGCTCCGTCCCCATGCTAGGCATCTGCCTTGGTATGCAGATGCTCCTTGAATGGAGCGAGGAGCATGGCCTCCATGCGGGGCTCGGGATCATCCCCGGCACGGTCAGGCGGTTCCAGGGATCACCCGGGTACAAGATCCCCCACATGGGATGGAATTCACTCGAGTCCCCGATGACTGACCACCCGCTCATGAAAGGGATCAGGGAAGGTTCCTACGTCTACTTTGTCCATTCGTATTATGCCGATACCCGTGCTGAAAATACTCTCACATCCACCACCTACACCCGTTCCTTTGCTTCATCCATCACCAGCGGAAATGTCCATGGTGTCCAGTTCCACCCGGAAAAGAGCGGGGCGACGGGTCTCCGGATCCTAGAAAACTTCATCGGTCTCATCTGAGAAGACGCATGGGGAAGACCAGCCCTGATTCTGTTCCTGAGAACAGAAACTAATTATTGCCCACGATCCAAGAGCTGGATATGAAAAAGCGCTCTATTGTTCTTCTTCTCTCTCTCGCGCTTCTTATCGGGGCTGTCCAGGCTTATGTCGTTACGATCAAGTCTCCCCCGGAGATTCAGGCAGGGGCTCCCCTTGAAGTGACCGGCACCACCACGTTTCCGGTCGGGACCCAGTTTGACATCATCCTCTACCGGACCCAGTTCACGACTCCCGAGATAGTTGACCGGAGAATGATCGTCGTCGATGAGACCAAGGAATTCGATGCTTCGTTTCCGACAACCGCACTCCCTGCCGGGCAGTACAAGGTAGAGGTCCAGTTCCTTGATGATCCCGGGTCAAGCCTGGGGTCATCATCGGTTACCCTGCTGCTCGTGAATCTCATCGACAGGTCCGATGAGATTGTCCTCACCGCTCCAAAAGAGCAGACCCTGGATCAGGCATTGCTTATTGAGGGATATATCCCTGATCTGGGGATTGCTACCATCACGATGAAGGTCGATGGCCCCAAGGGGTTCTCCCTGCCTGATCAGAGCATCAGGACGACCACCACTCTTGGATCCAAGGACGGCCACTTCTCAAAGAAGGTCAATGTGACTGAACCGGGGAACTATTACGTGAATGTCTATGATACAAAGGGCTTCATCACCCAACTGCGGTACTCGGTAACTGAGTCAACCGGCACGATTGGAACAAACCCGTCGACCACGGAAATACCATCCACCTCACTCCCGCAGACGGCGGGAATGTCCGTTCCGCTTGCTGGGATGATCGCTGGCATCGGGGTGGCTGCCGCCCTGGTCTCCTGGAAGAGGAGATAATTTTTTCCGGAACCAGACCAGTATCTCCTTTTCCTCCCCGGAATCCGGCTCAAAATTCATCGGTGGAACAGATACCCATGGCTATTTGTTCTCCCCTGCAATCACACCTGAAGTGGTAAAAAGGGTGATGTGGAGGAGATCACCCGATATCTCGTGGAATGGAGCATATACCATAAAGGAGGGTACGCACTATTTTCACCACCTGTCTTTCTCATACCCCCTGCCAGAACATTGACCATAGCCGGAGTTCTCAAATCTCTGCAAAAAAAAGATGCCCCGCTCAATATCAAAGAGGAAGAAATCTTGCTTACGCCCCATCGCATCGCCGGAGACTCTACAGTGGCGGTGATGAGCCAAATGCCTAATCCTCAAGAGCGTCTCTCCCGCAATGGAACCTCTTAAGATATATGAAAAACAGGGGGTGGAAATGACCACTCTCCCCATGAGAATCAGGGGGAATAGCCTTTCTGCCACCGGTATGCTTCGTAGAGGATGAGGACCAGCAGTATCAGGCACCCTCCAAGGAAGAATGCTATGACCATTGCAACAGAGGAGGGTAGTGCCGGTGCAGCAGCGGGTGCAGTGGCTTTTTCGGCAAGGATTGAGGTACCTTCACCCCCACCAGCAGACCGATCGATCTGGAACGAAGCCGGCTCCGTCATTGGGGTGGTCCCCATGTCAAGCAGCGGAAAGATCGCAAACATCGCCATCGAGGCGAGGACCACGATCGCAAAGAGCGATGCGTACTTGAGCAGGATCGAACGGACGCTCGTCACCTTCGGGGCAACGATCAACAGCTGGTCGCGGAGGGCATAGACCTTGACCTCCCGACCCTTCACGCTGTACCGGGTCTCGGCAATCTCGATCAGGCCGGCCTCGAGCAGGTTGTCGATATGGTATTTCAGGGTCCCCATCGGGATGTTCAAGAGATCCGTCAGGTCGGATGCCGTCTTTGGACCCCCGGCAAGGATCTGCAGGATCTCGTTTGCCATGGGGCTCCCTATTGCCTTTCCTATCTTCTGTGCCCGTTCATCCCCGGGCTCGATAACGATAATCTCTTCAGTCATTGAGTGCTGCCAGGATCCGCTCACGTCCCACTTTCAGGGCGAGCCCTACCTGGTCGGTGATGGGCCCACCACCCTGGGCCATGGTCTTCGAACCGCCACCTTTCCCGCCGAGCAGGACGCAGACCTGCCCGATGATTTCGCCGGCATCGACCCGCTGGCTGCCAGACATCAGCACGACATGCGCCCGGTCTTTTGCACTGGCAAGGAGGGCTACCCCGCCCTTGTCAGCCACATGGGAGGCGATGGAGGTGAGGTCCCGGGGAGGGAGGTCAATCTGCCTGATGACGAGGGGAATTCCCTTGATCGCCTCCGGGGTGAGGTTCCGCACTTCCATCTCAACCAGCTGCTGGGAGAGGCGTTCGTTCTCTTTTCTCTGTTCCTTCCACTCGGAGAAGAACCGCGACACCGATGAAGGCAGGATCTCCTGTTGCACGGAAAGAACGGAAGCAGCGTCGGCAACAATTTGTTCGAGGCGCTGCACGTACTCAACTGCCGCCATACCTGCAGCAAATTCCAGGCGCTCGATCCCATCCTGGATATGCTCCACCCGGATGATCTTGATCATCCCAATGTCCCCGGTTCCCCGGCAATGGGTCCCGGCACATGCCTCGACATCACCGGCGACCTGGACGATGCGGATATCTTTGCCGGGAGGCACCCCTCCCTGGTAGAGGGCAAAGCCGTACCGCTGCTCAGCCTTCGTCCGTTCCTCGTGCGAAACGTCCACCTTCTGGTCGGCCATGACCATCCGGTTGGCTGCCACCTCGATCTTTCGAAGCTCTTCGGGGGTGATATGCTTGTAGTGTCTGATATCCAGCCGGGCACTCTCGACGCCTTTCTGGGCGCCGGACTGGTGGATGTGGGCCCCGAGCACCTCCTTTGCGGCATGGAGGAGGAGGTGGGTGGCGGTGTGATGGCGCATCAGGGACCAGCGCCGCTCTTCATCGATGATGCCCTTGACCCGGTCACCCCTCCGGAGAACTCCTCCTGAGATATGGTGGATGATCACGTCACCGATCTTCTGGACATCGTCCACACGGACCATGCTCTCTGCCCCGATCAGCATGCCGGCATCGGCGGGCTGGCCACCTCCCTCCGGGTAGAAGAGGGTCTGGTCCATGACGACATATCCCTCAAAGAAGTCGATGACCATGGCATCGAACTCCATGCTGCAGGGCTGCTCGTAGAAGAGCTTCCGGGTCGCCGGGAGGCTCCCGATCCGGTCCCTGAACCGTGCAAAGGGATCATCGCCCTGGTTCTCCCCTGACTCCGAGTGGAGGTCGGCGATTAGCGAGTAGAAGTTGTCAGGCAGTTCGACGACTGCACCCTCAGCAACCGCCACGTCCCTGGTAATTTCAGGAGGGATACCGTGCGAGTCGTACAGGGTGATGATCTCCTTGAGGGGGAGGCGCTCCCGCTTGGTCTTATAGGTGCGGGCAACCTTCTGGACGATCTTGGTCCCCCGCAGGAGCGTGGCATTGTACTTCTCCACCTCACGCTCAACGATTTCCCGCACGATGAGAATATCCTGTTCGAACGATCCGGTGCCCACGATCCGCATCTGCTGCTCGATCAGGTCGGCTAGGTTGTCCCTGATGCCGAGATCGTTCATCATGCGAAGGGTCCTCCGGAGCACCAGGCGGGCGAGGTATCCTTCCCTCACGTTGGATGGTACGATGCAGTCGCCGAGCATGTAGGCAAGGCACCGGGAATGATCGACGACGGCATATACCTTCTCGATGGGGGTGATCATCCGGTCGAGTTTCTCGATCGGGACGTCGATGGCGGTGGCGACCTTCTTTCTGAGCTGGTACAGGTTGGTGCCCGAGATGTCCATGACGCCGGCAAATTTCGCATTGAGGGAGAGGATCTTGGTGTATTCCTGGTTGTCGAGGAAGTGTTCGAGCCCTGCCGATTCCATCACTCTGCTGACCATCTCGGGGAAGACCGCGTCGTAGATGGTCGGGGATCCCCGTGAAGCCCAGACGAGCCGTTCAAGACCGTACCCGGTATCCACGATCCAGTTCTTCATCGGGTAGTAGAGCTGCCCGTCGAGGTCGACCGGGGGTTTCCCGGTGTTCTGTTTTCCCAGGTTCATGAAGACGAGGGTGGCAACTTCGAGGCCGCCGATCAGCACCTCGAGGCTCGGGCCTGCATTTCCCCCGCCGATCCATGGGTGCTCCTTGTAGGTGACCTGCTCAAGGTTCCCCCCGATTGACGAGAGGAACTGCTCGCAGAGTTCGACGGTCCTGTCTTTCCAGTAGACCTCCTCGAAATCCGAGTTGAAGGCATGGTGTGCCATCATCTCGAAGAGGGTGAGGTGCCTCCCGGAACGCCCGACCGAGTCGAAGTCGTTTAACCTGATGCAGGGCTGCGAGATGGTGAGGGGATTTGCAGGTGGGGGGACCACGCCGCTGGTCACCCAGGGCTGGAAATCAGCGATCGAGGCGATCGTCAGGTAAATGTCGTCCCGCCATCGGGCAACGACAGGATACCGGTCGATCCGGGTGTGGTGATTCTGCTCAAAGAACGAGAGGTATGCCTCCCTCATCTCGTCGACCGTGTGTCTCCTGAACACAGGGTTGCCGATGAAATTATAGGTCTCGCAGGGGGCATCGCCACAGATCTCCTGATCCGGATTCCGGGTCCAGAATGCTGCACCGCACCGGGTGCATACCTTGCGGGTCATCCCCTGGATTTTGAAATATTCGAGCTGATATTCGTCCTCGAGCATGGATAACCACGTTGTACCTCTTATTTTTGGGTTTGTTACGATAAATACTGTTTGTCAGGCGGGGTTTTAGTGGTCCAGGCGGCCTGGTACCAGAGATCGACCTCTTCGAACGAGCCGATGGCAGCAGCGATACGTACGGCAAGCTCGTGCCAGCAGCGGCCTTTCCTGAAGATGAAATCCCGGCAGGTGCAGAAATCGTCATCCACGATGTACTCATCCGAAGTGCCGACCACCACGAAGAAATCGCGGTATCTCTTTATCCGCCGCTCATCAATCGCCTGGAGGGCTTTTTTTCCCCTTGCCCCGAATATCCGCGTGATCTCGTCCCGCAGTTCCGGGGTGAGTTCCTTCCCTTCCTGCAAGGCTTCGAACAGCTCGTCTATCTCCATGTTTCCATTGCCGGAGGGTCATCGATAAACGTCCACCCCATCCGTTCTGCGAGCCGGCGCATGCCCGGGGCTTCGAGGGCATAATGCGTCGATTCGATCAGCGGGAGCGGGGAGCCCCGTGCCACCGAATGTCTGAGTTCCGCGGAGAGGTACGCCCTGGCCCCAAGCGAGGCAGCCTCCCCTATGAGCTCCGGATCAAATCCACTCCCTCCCACAACCCCGATCCGGCAGGGAAGGGTGACCGGCCCCCACGTGCGAAGCGGGAAACCAAGGCATCGGGCAAGGCCCGGGAGATCGAGGCTGCAGTCCCCGCAGACACCAAGGCTCATCTCATCCACCGAAGTGAGCCCGAGGAGTCCTGCCAGGGAATCGTTGATCCCACCCTTTGCATGATCAAAGTTGGTATGCATCACGTAAATGTTCAGGTCTGCCGAGAGTACTGGCTTGAGGAAGGCGGCCAGTGTCTGCGGGACAGCAGTGATCGGTGACCAGATCGGGGTATGATGCACGACAAGCATATCAGCACCGGAGCTGACCGACGCCCGGATCACTGCCGGAGTGGCATCGAGAGCACAGGTTACCCGTCCGATCTCCCGCGTTCCCTCTATGATAAGGCCGATCCTGCCGCGATCCATCTCTTCGGCACCATCGGGTGGAGCGATCTCCTCGAGCTCCCGGATCACTGCCCTGATATCCATGGGTACATATCGGTGCCACGGGGTTAAAAAGTATGTAATTACTACAGGTAATAAGCAACACTTATAAATATTCATAAAAAGACATCATGGCTATGGAAAAGACCATCAGCCTGATCAGGGAGCGGATCAGGGACGGAAACGCACGGGTGGTCACGGCAGAGGAGATGCCGGCGATCGTTGCCGAGCTCGGTGAAGAGGGAGCGCTCCGAGAGGTGGATGTGGTCACGACCGGTACGTTCGGGGCGATGTGCTCGTCCGGCGCATTCCTGAACTTTGGCCATGCAGATCCCCCGATCAAGATGGAGAAGATCTGGCTGAATGACGTCGAGGCATATGGTGGCATAGCAGCTGTCGATGCCTATATCGGGGCAACGCAGAAGTCCGCTACCCGCGAAGAGAGTTATGGCGGTGCCCATGTCATCGAGGACTTCATCGCGGGAAAGACCGTCGAACTCAGGGCTCTCTCCACTGGGACCGACTGTTACCCGAGGAGAACTATCACCACCGAACTCCTCCTCGAGAACCTGAACCAGGCCATCATGCTCAACCCGCGGAATGGGTACCAGCGGTACAATGCCGCTTCGAATTCCACCGACAGGAGTCTCCGGACCTACATGGGGCTGCTCCTGCCGAACTGCGGGAACATCACGTATTCCGGATCCGGCCTGCTCAATCCCCTGGCAAACGATCCCCATTTCCGCATGATCGGGGGAGGTGTCCCGGCATTTCTTGGGGGAGCTCCTGGGATGGTGGTTGGGGAAGGTACCCAGCATTCTCCTGCAGGGGGCTTTGGCACCCTGATGGTGACAGCCGATATGAAGCAGATGTCCAATGATTATCTCCGGGCTGCCACCATGGCAGGGTACGGGGTGACTCTGTACATGGGGCTCGGCATCCCGATTCCCATCCTCGATATCGAAGCGGTGCGGGCGACAGCGATACGGGACGAAGACATTATCGTGGACGTGATCGATTACGGGATCCCCACCCGGTCCCGCCCATCGCTGCGCAAGGTCAGCTATGCCGAACTGAAGAGCGGCGTGGTCGACCTGAACGGTGAGGAGGTGCGGACCTCGTCGCTCTCGAGCTTCCGGAAAGCCCGCGAGATTGCAGGGGTTGTCAAATCATGGGTGGAGCAGGGCATCCTCACCCCGGTGCAGCCCGCACGGCCGATCGATCCGCTGAAGAGTGCTATGCCGCTTCGGGAGACCACCCGGGGACCCCGTGTCCTCGATATCATGGACCGGAAGGTCATCGCCATCCGCGAGGACGAGGAGATACGGGCAGCCGCGCAGAAGCTCCTGAAAGGTGAGACCAATCACCTCCCCGTCATCAATACTACAGGGCAGCTGGTCGGGATCGTCACTACCTATGATATCTCGAAGGCAGTGGTCAGCCCCGGCAAGGCTTCCCTTGTAAGGGACATCATGAAGAAGAAGGTGATCACGACCATGCCCGAAGAAGCGGTCGATGTCGCCGTCCGGAAGCTCGAACAGTACAACATCAGCGCCCTTCCCGTTGTCGATGGAGAGAAGCGGGTGATCGGGATGCTCACCGCGATGAACCTTGGAAAGCTGTTCGGGAGGTGGCTCAAATGAAACTGGTCGTGACCTTCTCACGGAAAGCAGGGAAGAAACCCATCATCGCACAGGTCGTCAGGGACACGGGGGTGCTGATCAATGTCGAGCGGGCGCTGATCGATTCATCGGAGGGCGAGGCCCTGATCGATATCCCGGATGAGTCCTGTGCACTTGTAAAAGAGCGGCTGGCCAATCTCGGTGCAGCGGTCAGGGTGCTTGAGGACATCATATCACTCGATGAGAGCCGGTGTGTTGATTGTGGTGCCTGCATCAGCATATGCCCGCAGGAAGTGTTCTCGTTCGATGATGACTGGAGACTCCGGATGGATGAGAAGAAGTGCGTCCTCTGCGGCCGCTGTATCGAGATCTGCCCGCACAGGGCTCTCTCCCACAAGGGAGAGGGATAACGGGCGGACGCTCCCTTTTTTTCAACACATGGAGGATCCGATAAGGAGGAGATTATGTATCAGGGATTCCTGCTACTGATCAATCTCATACCGCTGCTCCCCGGTTCCTGCAGGGGAATAGAGAATGGAGGACAAGGATCCATGAACGCAGGGATTGCAGCCGTAGGATTATCGTCTTTATCAGGTTCCTGGAACATGCAGAAGTGAGAATTCCGGAATACCAGGGATTTTCATTTGGAATCATCAGGCAGCCGCCTGGGATGGATCCGATCCCGTGCTTCCTTCAGGGTACCTATCTTCTCATCGGGATTGACCTGCTGAAGGATGATATCGAGTTCATCGATGCTGATCGGGATAAAATCCAGCAGCTCTGCACTGATGTTGATCGTCCGGCTGCGGGCGTTGATGAAAGGATATGTTTCCAGGTCGTTGTTGTGGTGATGGCCATGGATTATCCATCCGGGAAAATTCGGAGCTGCTTGTGCCGGATCATGGATCAGGTAGAACTGCGTAGGCCCGCGGCGGAGTATCAAGCTGGTGACCGCCCCGCGAATCACTTCATCATGGTTTCCCGCGATGAAATGGATAGTTCCATTGAGTCGGGAGAGGTATGCGGCTGCCGGGAGTGCGTCCCTGCCATGGCAGAGGTCGCCGAGGTAAAACACCTCATCTGAGCTGCCGATCCGGTGGTTCCAGTTCCGTATCAGGACATCGTCCATCTCACCCGGGGAGAAGAATGGCCGTCGGCAGTAATGGATGATATTCCCGTGGCCAAGATGGAGGTCGGAGATCAGGAACTGCCGGGATGGGGTGCTATGCTTGTCCTCGGGCAACTCCATCCCTTCGTTCTGCCGGAACGTCTGATAGGTCCTCTCCCATTCGCCCGGGTCTGCCGATTCTCTTCTCGAGAGCCAGGTCTTTTGCGGGAGATCGTACTCTCTCCAGAGCGAACCTCTGCGCATGATCGCTATTCTGAAGATGCTGACCGGGGAATCACAGGCTTTGAGGTAGGTCCGGACAGCAGGGATGGGACTCCTCACTTCCCCAGGTTCATACTCTGGCGATGGAGTGATTCCAAGCGTCCTCTCCCAGAACAGGTCGAAATCGCGGAAGGGAATGTTGAACCTGAGAGAGACGTGGAAGATGCGGTGGCCGGGAGGGGTGTCGATCCAGGTGCACCATTCTGTCAAAGGGGAGAGGACCGATACCAGCCGCTGGTAAAACGCGGAAAATTCCTGGTCAGGTACAAGGCTCATGGCGATAGCCCCGCCCCGCAAGCCTTTCAGCCGGATCAGATCACCCGTCCTGAAGGTGAGCCGGTTCAGGTCTCCCACTCCCTCTTCGATCCGGGTGAGGAGTGCTGCGCCATTGCTGCGGGAACGGAACGGGCCAAAGAGGGTGACATGGAGTTCGCGTGCCTCACCGGATGACATCCCTGCAAGTGCGGGAAAGCGGCTGATCAGTGCCCCCAGGGCCTGGTCCCGTAACCGGGCCAGGATGATATAATCAGCAGATTTCCGGGTACCGATCTGCCATGACCGCTGGGCCCTGAGCCCTCCCATGCCCATATTCACTTCATGAAAGGCTCAATCATGATCCGATAAATAGCTCCCTGTTTGGTCAGGGCGTTTCCGGACGACGGGTATTTGTCCCGCGAAAAGAGAAAAGTACTCCTATGATCAGGCACCGGTTCCACCTCCGGGAGACCATCGCCACTATCCTTGCCGACGACGAGCAGCACGTCGAGGCGGCCAGGCAGGGCATGACCCGTGCCCGGCAGGAACTGGAACACTATATCGCGGGGGATCCCTTTTTTCTCACCACCTTTGAGCCATATTCTGTTGATACCGGGATCCGGGTGGTGGACCGGATGTCCGGCGCGTCCGTTGCCGCAGGGGTGGGGCCGATGGCTGCGGTGGCAGGGTCGATAGCCTGGGCAGGAGTGGAAGCGATGGAGGAGGCGGGGGCATCCTTCGGTGTCGTTGACAATGGCGGGGACATCGCGCTCCTCTCCGATCGGGAGGTGCGTATCGGGATCCATGCCGGCAGCTCGCCATTCTCCGACAGGTATGCCTTTGTCACCAGGCCTCTCCCGGGGATATGGGCGATCTGCACCTCATCAGCGACCGTCGGGCACTCCATCTCCCTCGGTGTTGCGGACGCGGCCATCGTTTATTCCCGGAGCCCGGCGCTCGCCGATGCCTGGGCAACCGCACTCTGCAACCGGGTGAGAACAGATGACACTGCAGTGGTCGATGAAGCGCTTCTCAGCGGGATTGAGGGAGCCTGCATCATTATTGGGGAGTGGCGGTACCAGAAGGGGACCCTCCCAAAGGTTGTCAAAGCATACGTGCGGCACGATCTCATCACGGGAGGGCTCTGGTAAGAAGGGAACTGTGTCAGTACGATTCATCAAGAAACCGGAGTGCTTTCCGGTAGGAATCAGCTCCCCGGAATCGGGCAACGATCTGGTCCCCGTCGGTCACTGAAAAGACCGGATCTCCGGTATCGATGGAGAAGAACAGCTCAAAGAGCTCGGTCTCGCTCATCATCACCCCGGTCATAAGTGCAGACGCCGGCTGGAGGGTGAGCCTATCCTGCTCGAGATCACCCGGGTCCTCCCTGAAGAAGTAGAAAAAGACCTGGTACGCGTTGAGGAGATCTGAGGTGAGGAGCTCGTTTCGGATCACGGGAGCAAGTGCGTCCAGTTCCCGCGCAAGGATTTCCGGATCATCCTCTGCCTTCTCGAGTATCTGGTCGGCTATGCGGGCAAGCTCGCTGAATGAAACGGAGGTGGTATCGTTCAATGTAACAATCGTATCGGAGTTTCCCTGTATATAGTACCCCCTTTTCCTGGCGGAACAAAAACCTATAATCATCGACCCGCGGAATGTGTAAAGGTGAAAAAAGAGGATCTGGACTGGTGGATCTACCACCTCCTTGCAGACACACCAGATCAGGATATCGAGGCACTCGCCATTGCAACCGGCTGCCCCGGGAGCGCTCTTGCCGATTCCCTCGCCCGTCTTGAAACAACATTCCTCATCGAAGGCTGCAACGGGAGATACCGGATCCGTTCGATGCATGAAATGCTCCTTTCATGCCAGGCAAAGTACGATGAGACTACCCCGTTTACCATCGAGACCGGGATCATCAGGGAGCGGAAGAGGAAGGAGTGATAATGCCGGAGATCGTGGTGCTCCGGATCGGGCACCGTCCTGAACGCGACCAGCGGGTAACCACCCATGTCGGGCTCGCAGCCCGGGCGCTCGGTGCGAAGGGGATGTATCTTGCAGCCGATGACAAGGGAGTCGTCCGGAGTATAACGGACGTGGTCGAACGGTGGGGAGGCGACTTTTTCATCGAGCACAAGATCCCATGGAAGCGGTGCATCAGGGAGTGGAAGGAGTCAGGAGGGTGCGTGGTCCACCTGACAATGTACGGGGAGCGCTTTTTGGACAGGGAGGAGGAGATAAAGTCAAGGGAGAAGATCCTCGTGGTGGTAGGTGCCGAGAAGGTCCCCGGTGAACTGTACGGCCTGGCGGATTATAACATAGGGATCACCGGCCAGCCTCATTCGGAGATCTCAAGCCTTGCCGTCTTTTTGGACCATCTCTTCTCCGGGGCAGAGCTCGGGCACGAGTTTCCAGGTGCAGCGATCCGGGTTGTTCCTTCCCCGCTGGGAAAGCATACTGAGGAGTCATGAAGGTACTCGTGGCTGGTTTTGCCACCCGGCATATTGCCCAGTCTGCCCATGCTGCCGGTTACGAGGTATACGCCGTTGATCACTTCTGCGACCAGGACCTCGGGTTCTATGTCCGGGAATCGCGGTCGTTTGATGAACTTGGCGACCTGGAAGGGGCTGTCGTGGAGATGTGCGAGCGGGTTTCCCCGGATCTCGTCATCGTTTCATCAGGTGCCGAGCTGATCGGCACAAGGGAACTCTGTGGTACTCCCCCTGAAAAGGTGGAGCGGTTCCTGGACAAGGTCTCCACCCACCATTTTTTCGAGGAACTGGGAATCCCTGTCCCCGGGCTCCTCCCCCCGGGGACCTACCCGGCCATGATGAAACCGCGGAAGGGTTCGGGAGGGTGGAGGAATGCCATCGTCCACGATGATACCGGCTTCCTCGAATGGAACGGGAAGTTCGGTGACCTGCCATATCTCGCCGAGGAGGTGGTCGCCGGGGTCCCGTCATCGGTCTGCTGCCTGGGGACCGGGTCGTCTGCCATGGCGGTTGCCGTCAATCGCCAGATCCTTCGGGGAAGCGGGGAAGCGGCGTTCGGGTTCTCAGGCTCGGTGACCCCATTTTGTAATGGTGCCGCCCCTCTCATGGTGCAGTATGCCGAGCGGATTGCTTCAGCGAGTGGCTGTGTGGGCACGATCGGGATCGATTTCATGACCGGGGATACGGTCCACGCGATTGAGGTCAATCCCCGGTTCCAGGCAACGCTTGATACAATCGAGATGGCAACAGGATTCAACCTCTTTGGACCGCATGTCAGGGCATGCCAGGGAACCCTCCCCTCACGACGGCCTGCCTGCCGCCAGGTGGCCGCACGAAAGATACTCTTTGCCGAAAAGGACCTGGAGATCGGCCGGAACCTGGTCCGGTTTTCACCGCTGATTGCCGATATTCCCTGGCCGGGGACATCGTTCGAGGAAGGGCAGGCGGTGCTGAGCGTCTACGGATGGGGACCAGGGGAGGAAGAGGTGATGGCGATGCTGGATAAGCATATTAGAATAGTACAACAATATATGGGTGGAAGGCTTTATGGATGAGATCCTGGAACAACCGGCGGTAAAGGCATACCTTTTGCGTTTGATCGGTGAGGAGGGGATGGCGCTCCTCCAGAAATTCCCCGAGGAGGGAGAGTGGAGCGATGAACAGCTCGCTGCCCAGACCGGGATCAACCTGAATTCGGTACGCCACACACTGTACACCCTGTACGAGAAGCGGCTCGCGGAATACCGGAGGATCAAGAATAACGAGACGGGCTGGCTGACCTATCTCTGGCACCTGCGCACCGACTCGATCTTTGATGTGATCCGTGAAGACCTTGAAACCATCCTCGAGAAACTGAAGACGCGGGAGAAATACGAGGAGGAGAACGACTTTTACATCTGCAAGTCCTGCGGTGTGATCGTGACCTTCAACCAGGCATTCGATGTCTCCTTTGTCTGCCCTGCCTGTGACCTGCAGCTCGAGCACTACGAAAACGAGATGCTCCTCCGTGCCCTCAAGAAAAGGATAGAGGAGATCCAAGAGACCCTCGGTCATGCGTGAGGACGATTCACGGATCGATACACTTCTCAGGGAAGCCGGCTGCAGCATGCGGGTGATCGCCCACTGCAACGCCGTCCGCGATCTCGCCCTTGCCTCTGCTGACGGGGCGGGAGTCCTCGATCGCGAGCTCCTGAATGCCGGAGCCCTTCTTCATGATATCGGGCGGGGCATCACCCATTCGCTGCACCATGCCCAGGCAGGCGCAGCCTATCTCCGGGACGCCGGGATCTCCCCCGATATTGTGAGGATTGTCGAACGTCATATCGGTGCCGGACTGACCTCCGATGAGTGCACCCTTGTCGGGCTTCTCCCCATCGACTGCATGCCACGGACAGGAGAGGAGAAGGTCGTTGCCAATGCCGACAATCTTGTCAGGGGAAGCAGGGTGGTCAGTATCTATGACCGGCTGGAGTCATCACGGTATCTTGGACGAAGGATCACGTTCCGGACCTACCGGTTGTGGCTGTTCTGTGAACAGATCCGGCGCACTCCTTTCCCTGATATGTGAAGGGGGCTGTTCCCTTTTTCAAAGATGCCAGGTTCACCTGATGGATGATCCGGTTCACCTAAAGGATGACCTTCTTTACCTGCGGGAGGCTTTTTATTTCCTCTATCACCACCCCGGGCATAGCGCCATCGATGATGATCACCAGCCTCGGTTCTTCCGAGAGAACCGGGTCGGTCACGAATATCTGCCGGATATTCAGGTTATGGGTGGTGACGACCTCCACTGCTGCTCCAACGATTCCCTTCTGCCGGGCGTCTTTCGGGATGACCGTGATCACCGAGAGTCCGAGTGGTCCGGCCAGGAGCGAGAGGTCGGGGGTTGCCCTGATGTTGGCAAAGATCTCCCTCAAAGACGATGACTCGAGGATATGGCGGGCTGTGGCGTCCACTACCCTCCGGTCGGTCCCGATTGCCTTTGCCACTTTCGTTGCAGACATCTCAATGCCGTTGCATTCGATCCTGCCCTCCGGATTCACCCCGAAACCGTTCTCGATGAGGAACCGGGCAACCCTGCTCTGGGAGGGCGAATCTGCGAATTCGCTGATGATGGCAGCCCACATACTCAGGGAGAGTATACGGGCTGCCGGTTCTTATACATCACTGCTCTTTCATGGGCATCAGTGAACAGATGCAGCATATCGACTGGTTTTCCCCGGTACTGACCAGACCGGGAGAACCGGAGACCGGCTCCCACGAGAAGGATGGATACCCTTTTTTAGATAAACGTCGTTTGTATTATGGCACGTGCGAGGGTTGCCGAGCCAGGTCAAAGGCGCGGGCTTGAGGGGTCCGTCTCGTAGGAGTTCTAGGGTTCAAATCCCTTCCCTCGCATTATATCCTAAGGTTCAAAGCCCTCGGGCTTCGTTTATATACCCACTTTACATACAGCTCCTTGTATGCCTTCCATAACACAAACACGAGGAGACTTTTTTCGAGCCAGTATCGACAATGCAGAACGCCAAATCTATCGGTATCTAAAGGATGAACGGATCACCCCTGGTGATGCCAGGTTTATTGGGGAATTCCTTGCCGAACGTCGTGCAGCAGGAGGAATCAGTCCTCGAAGAGCTGACAAGCTCGTGTATACCCTTCTTGGATGGCGTCGGTTTTTACCACCATTTGACACTCTCAACTTGGCATCTGTCTATACCGGTGTAGAAGCCATCAAGCATGCTGAACACTGCTATAAGCGTCCATTCAAGCAGAATACCCTCTTTGATCACGTCGCCATCCTCAAACAGTTCCTTCTCTGGATGATCGAGAACCAATATTCAGATCTACCAGAGAAGAAGATCAAGGCCATCAAAACTCCAAGGAAAGATACCAAGACCAAGACGGCATCCCAACTCCTGACTCCCGAAGAGATCCAGGTCCTGATCAAGGCCTGCAGGAGCTCACGGGACCGGGCGATGTTGATGACGCTCTATGAAGGAGGATTCCGCCCGGGTGAGATCTGCCAGCTTGCCTGGGGAGATATGAAGACCGATTCGAAAGGGATTGCGGTGAACGTCAATTTCAAAACAGGCATCACCCGATACATCCGGCTGGTCATGGCAAAGAAATACATCGCCGAATGGCGAGCCGATTATCCTGTCGCCATCACTGAAAAATCCCTGGTCTTCCTCACCGAGACACGGCATCCGATGACCTGGCACACGATGACGGTTCAGATCCGCCGGATTGCCGAGCGGGCAGGGATCACCAAGCATCTCACTCCTCATCTCTTTCGTCACTCCCGGATTACGCACCTGCTCCAGGAAGGGGCCAAAGAGAGTACGGTCAAGCTCATGATGTGGGGTTCGCTGAGCACGGACATGCTCACGACGTATGCCCACCTCACCGGCCGGGACATTGATGACGACATCTCACGTCTGTATGGGCTCGAAGAAGAAACAAAAGGGAAAGAAAATGCGCGGCTGGAACCACGGATATGCCCGACGTGTAATTTGATTAATCCGCCTGGTGAAGATTATTGTCGGGGATGTATGGAAGCCTTATCGATTGAGGCCATATCTGAGGAGGAAGCCATCCGACGATTTGTCTTAAATCATCCCAGGATAATTCGTAAGTACTTGGACAAAAATGAGCAGAATAACCTTCACTCCCCGGTTAGAAAGATTTAAAGCCCATTTTCATCTTCATTTTTTCTTGTATGTGATCCACGGTCTCCTTCCCTCTTCCGTTATGGTTGCATACAGGTGATAAATTGAAATCGGAAATACTCTATACTCGTCGTGGCGCCATCGATGCCTATGAGCGTCACACCGGATTTCAAGGCATCGGACAGTTTCTGGTCGAAGAGGGATTGATCGTCATCAAGGAAGAGGAATCTTCATGTGCAGAATAGCGGGCTCCCCCGGTATGTTTTCGCCTTCCATAACGTCAACACAGAGGGAACCCATATTTTCGTTCCTTCTTGAGGGTAAATATCTTTTTATTCCGGATATTTGGGAGGCGTTCTGATGGCCGCCGGAAAGCCAAAGAAATGCCCCTATTATCAGAGCCGGAAACGTGGGAAATGGACCGAGATGGTCTGTACCCTGCCCTTGGGAGGGCTCTGCCCGAATCTCCGATGTCAGGCCAATCCTGAATCGATGGAGCCGGTGCCGGATGCCGGCAAGTGAGGATACCAAGGCTGCACTACTCACCAACCACAACGGGGGCCGGGCTGCGGAGGCTATGGCCTATGCCCTCCTGCACAAGAGAGGATACCATGTCATCCGTTCGATGCGGTACTCCTCGATGGTGCACTTGGTTGCCTGGTGTGACAACGGCCGTCCCTTGTTTATCCATGTAAAGCGGACGCGGCAGGAGGTGGCTGGTGCATCCGAGGTAGCCGCCCATTGGCGGAATGACATCACCGCACTGCAGGCCATCCCACGATGGGAGGGGGTATCGGTGCAGCTCTGGGTCCATGCCGGTCCAAGAGGCTGGCGTTTCTTCGAGATATTACCTGGCGGGATTCTCGAGGTGCGTTGCTATGTGGCGTGAAGAGGACAACGGCCAGATGATGGAACGGAAAATCTGTCCCATCATGTCGGAGGCGAAGGGTATCGTCCTCTGCCAGGGGAAGAACTGCGCAGCGGCCTATCCTCGCACGCTCATGGGAGGGACCTTCTGGTACTGTGAGATCATCGAGGGGCATCCGACCCGGTCAGGGAGGGATCATGAGCCATGAAACCCTCCAGGCCGCCAGGGTCCTCTTCCTTCCCGGTCAGGTTGTTGAAGTCCGGGCTCTCATGGACGAGGGGATGGCGAGCGGGTATTTCGATGACCTGGAGAAGCTCGCGGACCAGGTGGATACCCTGGATGGCCTGCCCGGGGTGCAGGGGATCTATGTCACCTTAAACGAGGTGAACCCGGCCCTTCTCTCGCGGAGGGCGAACCGGATCAAGTCCCGGCTCTCGAAGAAGGACGCAACAACGGCAGATACAGATATCCTGCACCGTCGATGGTTCCCGGTCGATGTGGACCCGGCCAGGCCATCGGGGGTCTCCTCTACTGACGATGAGCACCAGGCAGCGATTGAAACGGCAACCCGGGTGTCTGATTACCTGGCTGAGCTGGGATGGCCGGACCCGGTCATCGCTGACTCAGGGAACGGGGCTCATCTCCTCTATCGTATCGACCTGCCGAATGATGACCGGTCGCGTGACCTGGTGAAGCGGTGTCTCGAGGTCCTGGCTGCCATGTTCGATGACGGCACGACCTCGATCGACACTGCGAACCACAACGCTGCCCGGATCTGGAAACTGTACGGGACGATGAGCCGGAAGGGGGACAATACACCGGACCGGCCACACCGGAGATCCGGCCTGATCTCGGTCCCTACCGATGATGAGGTGGTGCCTAACGAGCTCCTAGAAAGGCTGGCTTGTGCCCTCCCTGCTGCCTCTCCGGACTCTGTATCTCACCGGGGCAGGGGGAGCAGCAAGAAGCTGGATCTTGCTGCCTGGCTCCAGGACCATGGGATCGGGGTTGCCAGGGAGAAACCATACGAGGGCGGGACGCTCTATGTCCTGGATGAGTGCCCCTTCTCTGGGGCCCATCGGGATGGAGCGTTTGCGATCCAGTTCCCAAACGGGGCAATCCATGTCGGATGCCAGCATGCTTCCTGCGGAGGTGGGTCACAGCGGTGGCAGGAACTCCGGGATAAGTACGAACCCAAGGATACACGGAAAGCTACGAAGACAAGGACGCCTCCGTCTCCAGGATCCTGTGCAAGGACCTCTTCGGCCCGCGAGATAGACGAGATGCCAGGGAGGGCTGAAGCCCTTACCGTCCTGCAGCACGGGAATCCAAAACAGGCCATGCTCAAAGCCTTCAGCATTGACCATGTCGGCGACGAAGTGGTGGCCGAATGTCTTATCCTCTCCTTTGCCTCCCGTTCGGTCGAAAATACCCATGGGTTGCACGTCTCCGTCACCGGCGAGAGTGGCAAGGGGAAGAGTCATGCCTTCAACACTATGCTTCAGCAGGTCCCTGAACGGCTCCGGCTGGCGGACCGCATGAGCAACAAGGCACTCTTCTACATGGAGAATCCCCAGCCGGGGTCTGCGATTGTCCTCGACGATCGCGGTCTCTCCGAGGAGATGGCCGAGATCCTGAAAGGGGTCACCACGTCGTTTTGCAGACCCTTCCATTACCTGACGGTCAGCACCGATCGGAAGGGAATGCGATGCACCATCCCGGAGCGGTGTATCTGGTGGGTAGCGAAGGTGGAGGGGGTCGGGGATGACCAGGTCTTCAACCGGATGCTCACCTGCTGGATCGATGACTCAGCAGAGCAGGATGATCGGTGTCTTGCCCGGTCCCTTCACCGGGATGCCGAGATCCCGGTGGATGAGGGCGGAGAATGCCTCCAGGTCCTGGCCTGCCGGGCGATGTGGGAGGAGATTGGTGCACGGCGGTTCCATGTGGTGATCCCGTTCGCCCTGCGGATCCAGTTCTCGTCCCATTCGAACCGGCGGAATCCCGAGATGCTCCTGGACCTGATCAAGGCGAATGCGGTCCTGCGGTTCATGCAGCGGGAGCAGATCATGTCCGGTCGAATCCGGTGCCTAATGGCCACCAGGGTGGACTTTGACGAGGCAGCCCGTCTCTATGGGCTGTTGAATGGGACCTCCGGAGGGCAGGAGACAAAGCTTACCCGGAAAGAGGCTGACCTGCTTCAGACTATCCGGGAGGGAGACTGGGGGGAGTTCACCATCCCGCAGCTCCAGAGGGTGACCGGGCTTTCCAACAATACCATTCATCGGCTCATTCACGGGTATTCGACGCATGGCAAGACGTACTCCGGTCTCCTGGAGAAATGCCCGGCTGTTGCGTATACCGACCGGACGGTAGTGAGTGAAGAAGAGGGCGGCAGTCTCTCCATGCGGAGGCGGACCAATGCCTACACCTTTGACCGGGGGGTGTATCAGATCTGGTCGGGTGGTGGTTCGGTCTGGCTGGATGGGGGAGAGGGTCCTGGCGGGACCTCTGTTTCTGATGGAAGCGAATCTGTCACGATCTGTCCCACAATCCCGCGTCAATCCCATGGCAATCGCATGGAAATTGACGCAAGCCAGAATAATGATTCTGCGGGCTCTGATTGTGCAGAAGCCCCTATTATTAATAATATTTTTTTTAGTACTACCCTATCCCATGGAAAAACTCAGATCGCACAGAACCCTGATGATCATGATCTGCATGGGAATGTGTGTGCGTGTGATTCCGAAATTTCCATGGGACAGGTCCCAGGGGATGTAAATCCTTCTCAAAATGATTCGATTGAGAATCAGTGCGAGGGAACTGCTGATGATATCTTGCGTCACACCCTGGAGGAAGCACAAACTATTCCACGGGATTGTGGGGAAGGTCCGGTTCCGATGGAAGGGTCTGTTTCCCCTGGAACCCGGCCCAGGATCAACGCGAGGGACTACAAGCCCCTTGAGGTCCCTGATCCCGTTCCCTGCCATGTGTGTGGGAGCTCCTGGACCCATTACATCGAGAAGCTGACCGAGGAACGGAAAAGGCGGCCGAAGGACCAGCTGAAAGCCTACCAGGTCTGCAAGCGGTGTTTCGCTGCAGCGAAGCGGAAGGCCCAGGAGTCGGCGGTCATCCTTCCGGGGACCTATGACCTTTCCCGGCTGGAACGGCTGAAGTCATCAATTGGTCACTGCACCATCTGCGAGCTTGATTCTGCGGTCTACATCGACCGCAGCACCGGGACCAGGCTCTGCGAGGTCTGCTTCCAGCGGTTATCTGAATCACGGGACCAGGGGGAGGTGAGCGGGTGACCGATACGAGCATCACTGCCAGGGGTAGTAGCAATGCGAGCGTTCCGCAGTCGTCAGCGACCTGCGGGCCGTCGCAAAGGTCCGTGGGGAGCGTGTCCACCGCAGCCGGTGGTGAGGAGCCTGCGACGAAACCAAGGGCGTCACCTATTGCCCGGCCCAGAAAGAGAGATCAGGGAGACGGTGAGAGCGGAGCGGACTGGAGCGAGGACCGACCGGACCGGAACGGAAGGGAGCGGAGTCGAGCACGGTCGACCGGTACCCTAACTCCAGACAACCGTGCAGGGCAGCGGTCCTCATCCAGTGGAAGGACACGAGGAAGAAATACTCTCATCTGCGGCGACTGTGACGAGGGGATGGCACGGATGCGGTCCGGGTCGGTGGATATCATCTTCACCGATCCTCCCTATATCAAGGACCTCTACACCGAGGCCTACCAGGTCCTCGCCACTCATGCCGGCCGGTTGCTGGTCCCCGGCGGCTATCTTGTCACCTACTGCCCGCAGTTCCATCTCCCGGTCATCCTCCGGATCCTTGACGGGAGTGGTCTTGCCTACTTCTGGCTCTGTGCCCAGCTGAACAGCGGAGCAAAGACCATCGTCTGGTCCCGGAATGCGATGTGTGGATGGAAACCGGTGGTGATCTACCAGAAACCGCCGGTCACTGCACCGGGCCAAATCTTCATCGATGTGCTCCGGGGTGTGCGGGCCAAGGCCTTCCACCCCTGGCAGCAGTCGATCCATGAGACGTTGCACCTGCTCTCCCGGCTGGCAGCACCCGGGGCCTTTGTCCTTGACCCATACGCCGGGACCGGGACCAACCTGATCGCTGCCCAGCTCCTCGGGATGAACTACCACGGGTTCGAGATTGACCCATCGACCTACCAGATCGCCCGGGAACGTCTCACCCAACGGCCGCTCGATCTGGCCGTCTTTTCAGAGGCTACACCATGACAACATACCTGACACACTTCACACCCAAACGCTTCTTGAACGATGAGAACACGAACGACATCCGAACCGGGCAGGACCTTGCCTCTCGTGAACTGTTACTATATACCACGGAGGGAGCGCTATGAACGAGATGGTGGTAATGAACCTGGGCGAGGCCATCGAGAGGGCGAAGGAGCAGGAGCGACAGAATCGGGTTCCTGCATGGAAGCGGTATTACCTTAAGCACCGGGAAAAGGAACTTGCCCGCCGGAAGGAGTACCGGGAGAACAACAAGGAGGCTATCACTGAGTACAATCACACCTACTACCGGTCCCGGAAGTTACGGAAGGCAGTAGCCTCTGGTAAAGGAGGACTCGTGAAGGAGGTATCCCATGCTTGAGATAATCCGGGATGGGATCAGGCGGTTTACTGCTTACCTGAAAGGGGAGAATGGCAAGCTCGTTGTCCCGGATGAACCAGAGAGCGAGGCATCAAGGATCCCGATCGGGGTCCTCTCCACCACTTCTATTGAAAGCAGCGAAGCCGTCGTCGATTTGAGCAGATGGACCGTTACCGAGCATATCGAATCACCCTTTGAAAAAGTTGGCCGAATCTACCTTGTCGGTCCAGATATGGTAATCCGGTCTGACCTGGACTCTCGGGGATTTCGGATATCTCTCGATGATGTTGGTGCTGTGCTTGATGGTGAATCGAAGGATATTCGACTGTTAGGAAGCGATGAGCAGGTCGGGACGATCCAACTCTCGACCTCTGGGAGGGCGATGAATTTCACCATCGACCCTTTCTTTTACACGACGCCGTTGTATTCTGTGAATAGGATGCTTGCAGGAGAGCAGAGGAAGGCGCCACTGTTTATAGGAAGGGAGCAGGTGGAGGGATAAATTGGCGGTTTCATGCACGAATACTCTTTAATTCCTGGAGATTGGAACCATAATATCTTAAAATATTTTCAAGTAATGCATTTTCAAGATATTCGAGAGAATCTAAAATTTCGTGGATATTTGATTTTGTTAAACTCGTTGAATGGGCATTATGGATTATTTCATGACGTTCCAGGAATAATTGGTTTAATTTTTCCCAATTAGTATTTGAAATATTTTGATCTGAATCAAGAAGCTTCATCAAATCAATGTCTAATACCTTTAAATATGCTGATCTAGCGCCGTTCCTCTCTGTTAGATTTTGAAAATTGATTAATCCCCTTTTTGATCGAGTTTCAAAAAGTGTTTTATAAAGACTAATCATTTCGGGATCGGGAATGCCATCCTGATAAACATAGTAATTTTTCAAATATTCTTCGAAAGCGCCAATAGACTCTAAATATTTCCGTATATTGTTGCGATACTCGACTCTTTCTTCATTTCGCAACCACTGTATTGCCTCTAGTGGTGCATGAAGAAACCAGACATCATAACAAGCTCTGAAAGAATCGCGGAGAAATACTTCAAATATCGAAACTATTAGAATAATAGATTCATCAAAATAATTGTTATCAACTAATTTTCGAATTTTTTCGATGTTTTTATCAAAAGCCAATTGGGTTTGTTTTAAACTCACTAGCCGATCATGCATTTTTTTAAAAATACGAATTTAAACGATTTAACTTTATTTAATGATCAGTAAGAAGTACCCATATGGCAGCCATGTTAGCGATTTTCATCTCTATTCCTTTAAGGCTATTAAACTCATAAAATCGAATCCAAACTTACTACTCACTAGATAATCGCTCACCAGATTTTTCAATCATTTCAATCGCTTCCTGCTCAATTATGTTTGCTTCGTCTCTTTTGGTAAAAGCTTCAATAACATTTTTTCCAATTCTCTTTTGAATATCTTGTGAAGGGATAGGAATTCTAACATTTGTTATGTGGTCCTCTGTTAGATGATCAATCACTCCGCCGTAAATTTCTCGTTTTAATTGATATTGTCCATATGGTGATTGTAAAAAGGCTAGTAAATATCCACTATTTAAATTAGAACTGCAAGTAAGACGTGCAAAATTATTACTTCCATAATTCCCAGCAATTACGGGTGTTACTATAGAGACCCATCCGATTGTACCATCAGTAACTATTAGTACTTCGTTTTCCTGCAATTCGTATTGTTTTGCATTTTTAAATTTTTTAGCGAGGTATAATCTTTCAAATGTTTTAATTAAGGGCAGATCAGAAGGTCGTATGTAGCGTACACCGTTTTCAGGATTTTTCACATAGGGCCGTTTAAATCGAGGAGGTAGACTTATCTTTTCAATATTTTCCCCAATACTTTCAATTTTTATTTGACATTCATCGAGATTCTTCTGAATTTGGCGGATAGTTGGAATATGGTAAGATGCATCAAATCTTTTATTTAAGTCATTCGATGAAATTTCAAAGACTTGAAATTTAGTTTCTTGAAAACCCTGCAAATACATTTGTTTTGTTTCATCAATTATTGGTAAATTCAATTCGTCATATAAACAGGCCCCAGCTTTTATTAATAGATCTTGTGCTTCCTCACGTAGTTTAAATACTTTAACAATCTTTCTTTGAACCTCATTCTCAATATCTTCAAAAATGGGTACAGGCGATTCAATAATCTGGTGAGGTTCTATGTGTTTAACCGTTGCCCCATATTGATTTTTTGTTAAATATGCTTGGCCAAGCCAGGTATTTAGATATGCATAAAGATAACCATAATTTGATTCTTTCTTTGGGATTAATCGTATTAAATCATCAGAAAGAATTGCATTTTTAAAAATACTTGTTGATATCAAGCATCTACCAACTGTTCCTGATCTGGTTATTAAAATCCAATTATTGTCGACTTTAACATCTTTTGGACTATCAGATAAATATTTACGAGTCTTCGGTAAAAACAGAAATGATTCGGTTGGGGTAAAAAATGGCAAACCATTATCCTTTTTTGTATAACTCCGTTTAAACCTACCAGGCCAAAAAACCCTGACCGCAAAACTTTGAATTTTTTCTATCCGAATTCCTTTTGTTCTCAATTTTTCGATTAAGACACGTGCTGCAACAGTATCTTTCGCATAATACTCTGCGTCAAATCTTTTTTCACCCTCGTTTAACCAGTGGCTTTCAATATTAAAAAAATGAAATTCTGGTTTAGCGATTGACATTAGACCATTCCCTTCTCTTTGATCCATTTTTTAAATAGGTCTGAAATGAACTGTAAATCATCATCAATGATATTATTGCCACTTTTATCAATTTCGATTTCACCATCAGGAGTTATTTTATATACCGGATTACCTCTTTTGTCATGACCAACCTTTTCAGGTATGGTCATAAAAATGCTATATTCATCAATGCGTAATTCTTCTTCTTTTGTTTTTTTCTTTAAGATAAGAATACTCGTTTGAGTTCCTGTATGGGGTTCAAAGGTTTCTTGAGGTAGATCAATACTTGCAATAATATATGCCTTGGTAAAAATCCAATCTCTTAACCAAATTAATCCAGGATTACTGAGAATGCTGTCTGGTAATACAATACCCAAATACCCACCAGGTTTTAAAAAATCCAAACATCGCTCAACGAATAACTGTTCGGGGGGTAGAGAGCTGCGGGGGCTTGCTGAGCCATATTTCTGAATTTTATATTGGTGTAATACTCTTTGATCATCGACAGGCGTTTTTGAACCAAAAGGGGGATTTGTTATCACAATATCGAATGTGCCAAAGTTTATATGGCTCCTTGTAACTTCATCCCATTGACCTGGTTCTTCTAGAGAATTTACCGAATAAATGTTCGAAGATCCATCTCCATTCATAACCATATTCATTTGGGCTACCTTAGCAAGAAATGGATTGAAATCGATTCCAAAAAAATTTGTATTTGAGACATCTCTTAAGGAATTTCTTAGTTGATCGTAACGGATGCCTCGTTGGATAAATTTTTTCTTGATTTCATGAAGACCTGCAATTAAGAAACCTCCTGTCCCTATAGCAGGATCTAAAATTTTCATCGCACCCGGACTCGTTAGATGTTCTTCAGGTATTAATGAAAAAAGAATCTCTATTGTCATTTTACAGACATTTCGCGGGGTGAAGAATTCCCCCCGATCACCACGTAAATTAGGACCGACTATTGTTTCATAGGCCTCTCCTTTTACATCAATATCGGTATTGAGAAAACTAAATCTCTGAAATTCTCTAATCGCATAAATTAGGACAGAATCATTCAAATTAATAGTCTCATTTGTATGGAAAATGTATTCATATTGAGCTCTCAATCGCTGAAAAACATTATTTAACCGTTTTCTGACAATATCTACATCCTCATCCGGTAAATAGTAAAATTGTAAGGTGGGGCTGAATTGTTCGTCGTATACTTTAATGAAAATCAACTTAAGGACTTCTTCGAACGCAGCATCTTTTTGAATACCCTGATTTGCATAAATATAATTATGAACTCGTTTGAATACCTGTTTAAGTTCAATTGCTGGTACTAAAGAGCCAAGTGTTGGTCGTGGGATAGTTGTCTCTCCAAATTTAGGGACATCAGAAATTTCAAACAATATTCTCTGTCCGTTTTCTTCTTTTATGTTAAAGGATAATCGTTCACTCCCAACCCAAAGTGCAAATTTACAGTTCAATGATGCAGCAACATAACTTTCTAATTGAGGGATACCATTCTCTGAATCAGACGGCTTTACACTGTCGTTTTTTACTTCTACAAGAAGGTAAATATTCTCTTGTAAATGGTCAGCTCTATCAGGAAATATGGCAATATCTGCTCTTTTTTGAGCTCTTCCCATCTGAATACCAAACTCAATTTCAATATTCTTTTTCTCGTAGCCATACTCTTCAACGAGACTCCGAGCAACTTCTTGACGAACATGTTCTTCAGGAGTGTCTTTTCTTAACTTTCCAGTGATGTAGCATTTTATTTTACCTGGTGGGATGACTCCCACTTCTTCTTCTTTAAGGGTATTTTGGGAAGATTTTCTTCTTGGCATAATTTCACCGCAATAATGTTATTTTTGAAATATTTCTCTTGCATTGAATGAACGTGTTTTGTAATTATTACCGTTACTCTTTGACGGTGAGGAAGCTGGTCTCCTCAAGTTCAGCTCCATCGATTAATAAGAGATCGAAGGTTATAATGCGTTTTTACTCTTAATTTCGTAGAATTATTTCCTCCGAGCTCACCAAATCCCCCTAATCCCCAATCCCTCCTTAAAATAAACCCCGTTCACCAACCCCGCTCAAAATATATTCTGTTTCGCGTTTTATCTGCTCACAGCCCTGTAAAGGGCAGGAGCAAGCAAGAAATGGGAGATTTTGTTCAGCAGAGCATTACGAAGACTGCAGTCCGCGAACTGACTACGCCGATTGCAGACATCACGACCTTCAACACCCTGGTCTCCGGAATCATCTCCGGCAACCCGTGGAGCTGCACTGCCTACGATGTCGGCGGCGTCCCCCAGGACCCGGTGAGCAAGAGCCGTGAAGGATATACCGCACGGATCGAGTTCGAGGACATGGAAGCCAAGATTGTCGGCTATACCACCGCCCGGGCACCGACCGTGACTGCATTCAACTCCGCAGTGACTGCCATCCTCGCAGACACCGCACTCGCGACCGCTATGGGTGGCGATGCCATACACGTTGCCGAAGAGGACACTTTCTCGGCGACGCTCAAGTGCCACGATGCAAGCGGGGAGATCTACTACGTGGCCTTCAGCCGCGACCAGGTCCGGGTATCGTCCTACAGTGATGATGCCATCCTCACGACCATCGAGACCTGGGCTGACACCAAGACGGAACTTGCCTGAGCACTGACCAGGGAGGTTCCCTATCCAGGGAGGGAGGACCATGGATGAAGGATTCATGTTCGTCCTCGGTATGTGCCTCGGGAGCCTGAGCATGCTCTTTGTGATGCTCAGGATCATCATCCAGATGCACGAACGGATGGAACTGAACCGGTGGAAGCGGTGACCCGCTCCACTGCCTTCCTTCTCATGAACTTCTCTCCCGGAGGGGTGCTATCATGGAAGAAGACCTGATACAGATTTTTGAGATGCTCGTTGCCATCGTGATGGCCATTATTGCGTACTGGCAACGCCATCAGAAGATCGAAGCGAAGAACGAAACCGAGCAGGTGATTGCCTTCTTCGATCCAAAGGAGGACTCCGTAACCGTCCCGCCGGGCTCGGTCCCTGCCCGGTCCTGGAAGATGGACGATGAGACTAAGCGGTGGGTACTGGCTGGCCACGATGCCAGCAACCAGGCGAAACTACTGAAGCAAATCGAGAATGCCGAAGGGCAACAGCTCAGTCATTACTACCTGACCTTTGAGGACCGGGGAGGAGGGTTCTACGAGATTGAGTACGGCCTGATGAAGGGGTCCGGAGTGGGGAAACCGGAGTAAGAAAACAATTACTTATCAGAGAGATTGCTGGTAAAAGATGAAGCAATCAATTTTTCTTTTAGATTAAAATTTGGATACATTAAAGAGAGTTTCTGCATTATCGGATAGTGTGAATTGAATGGTAATGCCCGATTTTCAGCAGTTAATGCTCCCCGTTCTTACCATCGTAGGGGATGGCAAGGAACATCGCAGGCGAGATATCTTTGAAAAAGCAGCCCAGGCATTTAATTTAACCCAAGAAGAGCGTACACATCTTCTTCCGAGCGGTCGGCAATACACATTTGATAATCGGGCTGGATGGGCAATTACCTATATGAAGAAAGCGGGCGTGCTCATAAGTCCCTCAAGAGGAATTATAAAAATTACAGATCGTGGAAAAGAAGTCCTAAAAAGTAAGCCATCAGAAATCAATATTAAGTTTCTTGAAAAATTTCCCGAATTTCTTGATTTTAAGAATCAACAGCGGGCGAAACAGGACCAACCATCGACAGATCTCACTCCTGAAGAAATACTTGAAAATAGCTATCTCGAACTTAGAAATGAACTGTCTCACGAATTACTTGAACGTGTGAAGAGTTGCTCACCCGAATTCTTTGAACGTTTGGTTGTCGATCTCCTTGTTGCAATGGGATATGGTGGTTCCCGTAGTGAAGCAGGACAAAGGGTAGGAAAATCTGGTGATGGTGGGATTGATGGAATAATTAAAGAGGATAAATTGGGTTTAGATGTTGTGAATATCCAAGCAAAACGTTGGCAAAATACCGTGGGCAGACCCGAAATCCAAGCATTTGTAGGAAGTCTTGCGGGAAATCGTGCAAAGAAGGGTGTTTTTATCACCACTTCAAAATTCACAGACGGTGCAATAGATTATGTATCCCGTATCGAGCAGAAAGTGGTCCTTATTGACGGAGAGGAACTTGCACAACTGATGATTGATCATGATATTGGTGTTAACGAGGAATCCCGATACGTCATTAAAAAGATTGATTTAGATTATTTCGAAGTAAATTAATCTTTTAAAACGAATTCGTTTAAGGAGCTCATGGTTTCCGTTCGTCCTTTTTACCTTCATGGCGAATGTATGATCGCCCCACGATAGCCGTCGTGGAGCATCATAGAGGGAAGGCCAGGTGGTGGCCACCAGCCGCCACCTTATTGTTCATGGTTTGTATCGCCTCATCACTGTGTATGTGACCTCAGTCCTGTTCTTGGATGAATGCTGCCTGTCCTAGGGAGCTGGGACAGGCAGGGAACCTTAGTTTTGTTTGGGAGTATAGGGCGCCAGTCTGATTTATTAGACCAGTTATTGTGGCTTTTAATTGAATTATTCATGTCTTTCTGTACTAAAATTATTAAGTAAAGGAATCTAAAAAAGAGAAAATATGGAGTCGTTTCCTCCGAAATTAATATCTGAATTCACTGTTTCTTTTGATGGAAAATCTATTGAAGATAACACAATTGATGCAGAACAACTGGCAAACTCTTTACTTGGAATTTCCTCATTGTTAGAGATTTCAAATAAACAAATTAATGGAACGAATTCCCAAATTTTCGTTAAAGTTAAAGGCAACTTCAAACCTGGATCTTTTACATTTGATGTTGTCGCATTGATGACCGCTCCGATTGTAATCGCTTTAGTAAATACTGTTGACGTTATTGGATTTACCGGAAAAGCAATCGAGTCTGTAATATCGTATTTTGAATTTATTCGTCAAATGAAGGGAAAGCAAATTACTGATATAAGACCAATCGATCACTGTTCAAGTGAAGTTATCGTTCATGGTGACAATAATGGAATAGTAGCCCCAAATTCTGTCATCTACTTGTATAATAATATTAAAGCGAGACAAGAAGTTGAAAGAGCAATCTTACCCCTAAAACAAGAGGGTATTGATATTGTTGAATTTAATGATCCTATTCATCCTCCTATAAGAATTACAAAAGAAGAATTCGAATATTTCATTGCACCTGAACCAGAATTTCGAGCAGATGAAAATGTGGCCTATTTTACAATTACTCAACCAAATCTAAATGGAAAACCATCCGGTTGGAGACTTAGTTTTGATGAGAGTGGAGAGGATGATTTTAGAGCAGATGTGTCGGACGAGATTTTTCTCAAAAAAGTTAAATCTGGATATTATAGATTTGCCAATGGAGATTCTATAAAGGCTGAATATATCAGAGTACAACAAAAAAGAGAACGAAGAACTAACCAATTCACGATAAGAAAAATAATTGAATATAATGATCGACCCACAAATTTAGACTCTTTAGATAGTTACAATAATAATAAAAACTCGAATTGCGACAAATTATCCTAATTGTCCGCACAACGGTTCGCGATGATAATGCTGATTTAGCCGGTGCCGAGGGAACTGAAGACCTATCAGCAGTCACTTTCACGCTATCTGGATCCCGATTAAGTGTCGAAAGACCGACGAATAATCGCCTCACCTTATCGCACAACATGAGGTGTGGGTAGCCCGCGGAAATCGGTTCGTTATCAGCATGTGGCCAGTTGAAGGTGCTTGGATCAACTGGCTGCATCTCTTCTTTCTCTCACTCTCGAATAAGCATCAATGCTGCAGCAGTAGCAACAACACAGGTGGCGATGGCAACAAGATATGTGCCAATATTCAGACCACAGGAAGCTGCGTCAATTGCAAGGTTCCGGCACACCCAGGGAACGAAAATCATGATGTATGAAAACAATACAGCATTGGCGATGATTACTAACCATAAAATAAAGTCAGGTATCTTCATTCTATTTCGATCTGATTTCATCCAATATGACGCTATCCAAATGCTAGCGATGGAAATGCCCCTCTTCCCCGCCCTTGCGTCACGCCGGGGGATAGGCAAGTATCCCCCTCTCTCCGCACCCTCCGGGCCGGGGATCCTGGTTAAACATATATGCTCGTTCAGGTGAATATCTCTCAATCTTGGGATTATTCTACGAAAAGTCTAAATCTCTATTATATTATCATTAAAATATGGATTTAATAGATTTCATTCGCAAAAATTCTTGTTCAATCGTGATCTACATCCTTCTTATTATCATTCTTTTATCGATTATCGCCAATTTATCAAGTTTAAAATTTGAATTCTCTCTTCTTTCAGTTTCCATTTTATTTGCCTTTAATTTTTATTTTATCTTTAAAATCATTCAATATTACTTTAATGAAATATCAATAAGACAGAGTAAATCATACCCGTATTGTCCATTCGAAAATATCAATTTACGTCAAACAGATGACTACCCTCCTGGATCCCCCACATATTGTGAGGGATGCTTTTTGTATCATGGAAAGAAGTGCAAAGTTGTAAAAGAATATGATAGTAAAAATCCGATAAAGAAGCAAGGTCCGTAATAATATTAACATTTCATTGCACCCGCCTTTCCGCTCCGCTCAGCGGCTGCCTCTTGGCCGGCACCGTGTGCCGCCCGGTTCGACCCTCCGGGCACTCACCCGGGGAAAGAGCATGAGGGAGAGTTCCCAGCCAAAAGCGATGAGCGGTCCGTGCAACGGTCCGCGAGGAGCGGGCGAATACAGCCTGTGATAAGGAGCCTGCGACGAGATCACGGGCGTCAGTATCCAACCAGCCAAGGAAGATAGATCAGGGAGATGGTGCGGAGCACGGTCGACCGTCAACAATCCCAGGGAACCGAGGACCAGCGAAGCGGAGGCCGCCACCGAACGCAGTGAGGGCGTCGCCGGAGCGAAGCGATGCCAGGGCCCCGGTCCAACCGCCGCAGGCAGAGCCCTCGCCGCGAGCGAAGCGAACAGTGGGCGAAGGCCGGAGGCTCGCCGCAAATTCGTGATTTAAGGCACTCAAAAGGATGATGGCTTGGGAAGTCCTATCAATAATCGACCGGGCCGGCCGGCATCGTACTCAACAATTGGACATTGGTGGTTCGGTGCCGGGATCCCCGGTCACGTCTTATTCTCTTTGATGTATTTGCGTATCTGGTCCTCGGTGATCCGGTACTCCTTACCAACCCGGACCGCTTCCAAGCGTTTTGATTTGATCATCTCACGCACTGTCTTTGCACTTATTTTCAAGAGGTTGGCAACTTCTTCGGTTGTGTAAAAAACAGGGGTGGGGGTCATTGCTGCGCCTCCCGGAATCGCCACATACATGAGATCAGTCTTCCCAGGGGAGCATAATAGTGATGACTGGCTCTCCCCGGTCCCCTGGGCCACAGACCGCCCGCAGGGTTGCTGTCATGCATTCTGTGATCACGGCCCCTCCCATGGCTTCAGAGCACGTAAGGAACCCGCACCGAAACGCCACGGTCGACCGGTGCCGGCCGCTATTGGACCGGGCAGCGTTCGCGAAGGTCCAGAGGAGGTCCCAGGCCCTGCCGGTCACACTCTGCCCCGGCATCTGGTCCAGGTTCCCGGGATCGATGAGGTGCCAGACTTCAGAGGTTACCGCAACCGGGACGATCACCCCGGCCTCCCGGCAGAGATCGGCCGGGAGCTCAACGAGGACCCCATCCCGGAGGGCGTCCTCCCTGCTATACTGGTGGATCACCTCGCCAAAGAGGGAGGTGAGGGTATCTCCCTGCGTCACCGGGACCGCCCCCTCCCAGAGATCACACGGATCTCTTTCGGGTCCGGTGCTGCCCAGGCTAGGTCACAGAGCTCGCTCTCGGTCCATTGCCGGACGGGAGGAGGGTCGCTTCGGAAGTCCTGATCACGGTCAACCCCGATCTTCCAGAGGGCAACATCATACCCACAATTCGGGCAATGGATGTACAGCCACATCTTCCCCGAGTCTGTCCACCAGCCGGAGATATGGGGGTATCCGCGGACCTCCTCGCTCTTGAGGTCCTGCCCACACTTACAAAGTGCCTGGTCGCAATGGTCCCGGATCCAGCCGGCCACCTCGGGAAACGAGAGGTCTCTCTCCCGGAGGGGACCACTCTCTATTTGAGCGAAGGCTAACCGCCGTTTACGTGTCGCACTCATTCGAACGCCTCCCCGCAGGCCTCGTGGAGCTCTTCGAGATGCACCACCAAGCATTCGGACGGCTCCCATCCACATTCAAAGGGATTCTCGCTGCATACCTCGCAGGGATCGTACTCGTCACGGTCCATGTCACACCTCAATCCGTTCGATAATCCCGAGGTTCTCCCGCTGGCATCCCGCCGGACCGGTGATCCGCCAGAGCTGCCCCCGCTTGATCTCATGTGTGAGTTCGTAGCCAGTGGAGATGATGCCAAAGCCGGACCCAAAGCGGGCCAGGCACCCGGGAAGGGTGAGGACCCCTCCGCTGGCCATCGTGACCTTCACCGTCTCGCCCCCTTGAAGTTGAAGGCAATCTCGTAGGTCTCCGGTCCCCGGATCAGGTCACAATAGGGATCCAGCCGTGCCTTTCCGATCAGTGCCTCGGCCTTCTGTACCGGGACCATGGCAAGGTGGGCAAACTCCTCCGGGAAGGCCTGCCGGAACCGTTCCACATTGACGGTGCGGGTGGTCCGTGCCTTGATCTTGATCCTGATGTGTCCCTCTTCCAGGTGACCGGCTGCAACACACTCCGCGAGGATCTGATCTGCCCGGTATTTCATTGCCTCGGCCTCGGTCCGTAGGGTTTCGACCTGGTCGGCCACCTTGGCGAGGGCTTCGGCCTCGAGCAGGTTGATCTCGTGGATGCGGTCCTCGGCGTCCGCCATCAGCCTGGCTGCTTCGGCAAGGGAGGGAGGAGGGGAGGGCATCTCCCCGGTCTTTCTGACGTGCAGGAGTTCCGTCATTAGATGCTCTCCTTGGTGATGTCGCGATCCTCGACGATCTCGGTGATGACTTCATAGATGCGGTAATATTCGGCACAGGCCCGTGGATCCTTGGATCCCTGGTCCATCATCTGGCAGGTTGCACATCGGCAGAGATCTTCACAGATGACTCTGTCGAGAACAATCCGGGCATGCCTGATATTGGACCGATACAACCATGCTGCGGTATCGTCTTTGCCAATCGGTGCCGGTATCGTACCAGCGTCTGCCGTGAGGGTCTGGGCGTTGATCATGCCGGCACCCCTTCAGCATGGCATGAGGAGGAGGCTAGGGTTTTGTGTGCCTCGGTTATCACCGATACGCCGGCATATTTCCTGGTTCCCTGCAGAACTCCCTTCAGCTGGGATAGGGGAGAGAGATACCGGGTGCCGTTGATGGTGTACATCACGGCCCGGCCGGAACGGGTGATCCATGCCTTCCCTACCGCCTTGGGCTCGCCCCCGGTCCTCATCACGTCGCTGATGTCGTAGATCTCCGCAGGCCAGCGGGACATGAGCTGTCCCACACCGGAGCGACCGATCACGGCCTGCATGGTCTTGATGTCGATACGCAGGGTACCCTCATATTCCCGGGCTGCCCCTCTGTGTTCAAAAATTGCTGTTCTGGACATTGGTGGTTCTCACCAATATATCAAAGGATACAGAGGGAGATATAGTGCTCCCGTGGGCGGGGTGAAAGTGATTCTATCACGTCGGAGCGAGCCTCCGGCCTTCGCCCACTGCTCGCTTCGCTCGCGGCGAGGGCTCTGCCTGCGGCGGTTGGACCGGGGCCCTGGTATCGCTCCGCTCCGACGACGCCCTCATGCGTTCGGTGGCGGCCTCCGCTTCGCTGGTCCTCGGTTGCCTGGATATTGTTGACGGTCGACCTTGCTCCGCACCGTCTCCCTGATCTCTCTTCTTGGATTGGTGGGATGCTGACGCCCGTGATTTCGTCGCAGGCTCCTCATCACCGGCTGCACTGGCACGCTCCTCGCGGACCGTTCCATGGACCGCTCGTTGCTGTTGCTGGAAACCCTCCCTCGTGCTCATTCCCTGGGTGAGTGCCCGGAGGGTCGAACCGGGCGGCACGCGGTGCCGGCTACTTGGCAGCCGCTGAGCGGAGCGGGAGAGCGGGTGCCAGATATGAAATCTCTATCAGAAAAACTATGCTGCGGTTCTTATATTTATTAAAAAATGGGCTCTGTAGAAAACATTTTTCCGAAGAGAAGTCGTCCCTAATCAACCGCAAGATCTAAGGGTACGGTGTCTCCTTACCTTGTTATGCTATTAACCCATAAGGAGACAAAAAAATGTCGACAAACCGGTATATCAGGTTTGTTGAATTATCGTCCAGACAGGACTGTTCAAATCACTGGCGGTTTTGTGCTCATGCAGAAATTCTGCTGAAGTATGTCGACTTCTTGCAGAAAGAGCATAAGCAATATTAATCACGATGAGTGGGTGATGGGAGAAAGAATAATAAACAGAGTACTACATTTTAGACTGTCCATAGCATTGATCGGTTAACCCAGAACTAGTGGTCAGGCCATAGGTAAGGGATTATTTGCGATGCTTGAATGGAGAGCCGGAGGTACAACCATGGCCAAATTGATAGATTATGAGGAGATCGTGAAAAACTGGAAGACATTCAGTACCGATATGTTACTCCCCAGTTACACCGGAGTGCCCACCTTCTTTGGCATACCTTCCCAGAAAGAGATGAAGGATCTGGATATTGCACTGGTAGGAGTGCCCTTTGATCTTGGGGTAACAATGCGGAGCGGTACTCGCCTCGGCCCCCGTGAGATCCGCAACCAGTCACGGATAGTGGGCGTCTATAACCACCACATGCGCATGACCCCCTTTGCAGAATTAAGGGTGGCCGATGTAGGAGACGTGCCCTTCCGAACTACCTATAATCTGGAGGAGGCGCAGCACGATATCGAGACTTTCTATGGTACATTATCCTCCGCAGGCGTCCTTCCCATAACCGCCGGAGGGGATCACTCCATCACATTCCCTATCCTCAAAGCCATTGCCCCGAAGAAAAAAATCGGCCTTGTGCATTTCGATACTCATTGCGATACTGCCCAGCCTTTTGCCGGAAGCGGGATGCACCATGCTTGCCCCTTTCGCAATGCAGTAGAGACCGGTCTGGTGGATCCCGAGCGTGCCATCCAGATCGGAATCAGAGGAGGTTTCGAACTGTTGTGGCAGTTCTCTTACGAAAGCAAGATGCGCGTCGTGCATATCGAGGAGTTCTACGAACTCGGGTCGAAGAAGGTGGCCCAGGAAATCAAGGAGATGGTAGGAGACGAGCCGGTGTACATCTCGTTCGACATTGATTGCCTGGACCCGGCCTTCGCTCCTGGTACCGGAACCCCGGCAGCCGGAGGCATGAGCACCTTCGAGGCGTTGCAGACACTAAGAGGATTAAGAGGCCTTAACATCATAGGCGGAGACTTGGTGGAGGTGGCTCCGCCCTTCGATCTCGCTGGAATCACCGCTCTGGCGGGGGCCACTATCATGTTCGAGATCCTCTGCCTGGCTGCGGAGTCTCCTGCCCTCGCTCGTTCGTGATCAGGATGGAGCCCTTGGAAAAAATGATGATTATGGATCTCGTAAAATCCTAAAAGTGTAATTTTTTTAGACCACCCCACAATTAAGTCTAAAATCAAGAAAAAAGGGCTCTGTAGATTTCCCGGGTGAGTGCCCGGAGGGTCGAACCGGGCGGCACGCGGTGCCGGCTACGGAGCAGCTGCTGAGCAGGAGCGGGAGAGCGGGTGCGGTAAGTTTGGAAGAAATAGTTCAGCCACGCCTTTGCCACCCCGGCGAAAGGGGAGGCCGAGGTGACCAGGCATTCAAGGTGGCGCGAGTGGTAAACTCGCGGAGGGTTGTCCTGCACTCCCTATCTCATTAAGGTTTTTGAGACCCCGCTGTGCAATGGATAGGTCAAAGGTTCTTGCAGAACAGACTTGAGTTGTGTAGGTTCTGTAAAAGAGGTTTCGGTCTTTACCCCTCCCGATCCACCAGATATAGTCCATCTCTTTCCATTATCAACGGCATCTGATGCAGTTCCCTGGAAGTGTATGCCGGGAAGATAGCCCGGCAGAGATGATAGCGGCATTCCCACATACCGGTTCCATTTAAAGGTGAGGTCAATAATGATCCGCAGCTCGGACACCGAATAAGGGGAGGATCCTCATTCATAATACTGCATACAATGGGTAGGATATTCTGGCACAGCCTCATGGGGTGTGAAAGTATAGAAATTCACAAAAAGACAGAATCTCATTATGGTGAAGATCAGAATTATTTTTGTGCGCCTGAAGAAGTCTAATGTATGGTAATTCCTACTCCCGGTCCACTTTATACACGATATACAGACCAATACCGGAGAATGCTTCGTTGGTACAGCCGTTTTGAGAGAATTCATAGTGGTGAAGACCTAGGTGACTGTGAAAGACTAAAGGATGATATTTTAGCCTTTTTTATAAACTGTTTTCATTTGAAAGATTGGGTAAAATGGGATTCAGGCATTAAACCTGAAACTATTGAAGGATTTATTAACGAAAACGCCTGTTTACAATTTTGCGCTGATATTGCAAATGGCGCGAAGCATCTAGCATTAGATCATGGGAGAATATGCACCGATTCTGGATGTTTAAGACATGCGATTTTAGTTGACAAACAATCATCGGTAGGAAAATTTACTCTGATACTTCAAGAATCCAACGAAGAAATAATTGATTCATTCGAAATTGCGACTACCTGCATCCAAAAATGGAGAGAATTTTTCTTTCAAAATAACCTCAATGTATAATATCAATATTGATTCGAAATACTGGATAATAAGCGATATCTTCAAGTTAGAAGTCATGTTTTGTAAAATTTTTCACCACAATTTTTACATTCGAAAAATTCCGAATTTTCTGTAAACATTCCATTTAAAGGTCTTTGAGTATTTTCTTTCCATTCACTATCACATTTTTTACAATGAATATGGGATATGATACCCGTATCTTTATACTTTACAATTTGGATTACGTAAGTTTGAGCATTTCTTCGATTTTTATATACTTCTTTTTTTACAGGTTTATTTTCAAAATTGATATCTCTTTTTAATTTATATTCATAATATGGCTTTGATTGGTCCTTTTTTTTCTTTAAAGCACTAATATCGTCTTCAATTCTTATTAATAATGTATCGCTACTTCTAATGTATTTTATTTCATTTTCGTCTGATTCTTTCATTCTTTAGTAAAATTGAAAATTATATTTAAAACTTTATGGAGCGGGTTGCGAAAATGAAAAAAAGGCGAGGTCAATAATGATCCGCAACATGGACACCGAATGAGGGGAGGATCCTCACTCATATTTATACATTCAATGGGAAGGATAATCTGGCTCAGCCTCATGGGTGTGAATGTGAATGTCAATAAATTCCGAATGAAGAAAGTGGCGTAAAGAATGATAAATTATCTAGTTTGTCGCGGGGAGGAGTGCTATCTATTCTTTGATTATCTTCATCGAACCCATTTTTTTCGAACTCCACATTTAGGACACAACTTTCGGAAATTTGGTGGCCATTCCTCTGGACGATACGGTAACTCTGCTCCACAATTCAGGCACCAGTCTTTCCTTTCTTTTTGTTTATGTAACCTTGGCTCAAAAAACGTCAAGCGGTCGCTAACTCTCTAGTCATCTCACTCGCAATATCTGTTATCTTATAAACCATCTCACTAGCAGCATCTGCTACCTTGTAGGTCTTCTCAGTCATAGCATCTGCACTCTTTTGTGTGCCTTCATTGGACGCTGCACTCGAAGTAGATATTATCCTTTGATTCATTTCATTCGAAGCATTTACAATTTTTTTAGTCATCTCATTTGTTGCATCTACGATTTTTTTAGTCATCTCATTTGTTGCATCTACTTTTTTCTGAACTGATCCTTCATTTGTTGCAACCAATATTTTTTGAGTGCCCTCATTTATCGCAGCTACCATCTTTTGATCGGCTTCATTTATCGCAGCTACCATCTTTTGATTGGCTTCATTCGTTGCTTTTGTTACATTATGAGTGCCCTCATCTGTGACTGCCGTTATTTTTTGGTTTGCATCGTTATTAGCCGCGAGTATCTTTTGGCTTCCTTCATTCGTAACAGACAGTATTTTTCGTCTCCCTGCATCTGTAATGTCTACTATCTTTTGATTGCCCAATTGGCCTGGTAAATAACCTGATCCTACCTGCGCTGCTGTCGTTATTGTGGTAGGTCTAATTGCTAGTGATGTGGTCATTACTGTTGGTGGTGTAGGAGAAAGGGTCAGCGTTGACGTAGGAGTTGATAAAATTGTGAGCGTAGGGATAGGTGTTCCGGCAGTATTTAGAGTTTCACCTAAATTAGATGAAATCCCGGAAGAGGTTAGGAGGGAAGATAGGATCGCAGCGGATATTAGAACACAAAGAATTATCGAGATGGAATATACAACACCCTGTGATATTTTCACTTTTTTGAACGGGAAATCTCCATAATTCATTTTTATTGCCGTTTTATATGCATCGTAAATCCCGTAAACCCATAGGATTACACTGGGAATAATAAGGATTAATCCAAGGGTAGTCCCGAATAGTAATAACAATCCCTTTCCAACCTGGCCGTTATATACTTGGCCTAATCCTGGAATGATTGAGAGTAATGCTGCAAGACCGGGACTTTTTAATTCTTCTGAGTGTGTTCTTCCTTGCCCCTGTCTCTCACCATATCTGACAGGGTCTTGCACTCTAATCCCACACTTTGGGCATAACTTGGGATGTCCAGGGGGCCATTGTCTTTGACTATAGGGTAACTCTGCTCCACAATTCCTACACCATTCTCTCTCTCTTTTATCACCGTTGGGTTGTCTCTCAGTAGTTTCTTTTGGTGTCGTACTGGATTGTGATTTTTTTAATTCATCAGCTTTCTTTTTAGCTTCATCCGCCTCGCCCTTTCTTCCTAATTTTGACAAAGTGAGACTAGAGTTATACCACCCAGCCCAAAGGGTCGGATCGAGTTGAATGGCCTTAGAATAACAATCGAGCGCAGATTCATAATCATCTTTAGAATAATACTCATTCCCCTTATTGTTCCACCATTTTGCATCAGGTTCAGTTGATTCTGATGGTGGGGGAACTGTCGAAGTGGTTGTTGACTCAGTTGTCTCAGTATCCGTAAGATCGACAACATCTATTGAAAAGTCAAGGCGCTTTCCACAACGGTTACAAAAAGTCGCATCTTCTGGATTCTTTCCGCCACAAGATCGACAATAAATATAGTCCATTCCTCACTTTTATCGACTTCGTCGACAACTAAAATAAAGGTAACTAAAAGTGGGTATATCTTTTATATCGTAAATCAAGCTTTTATGCACAAAGAATCACTCTGCGGCGGGTTGACCGGGGACTTGGTATCGCTCCGCTCCGGTGACGCCCTCACTGCGTTCGGTGGCGGCCTCCGCTTCGCTGGTTCTCGGTTTCAGGCAATTGGTGACGGTCGACCGTGCTTTACACCGTCTCCCTATTCTCTCTTCCTGGGCTGTTGGCATCTGGACGCCCGCGATTTCGTCGCAGGCTCCTCATCACCGGCTGCACCATCCCGCTCCTCGCAGACCATTGCACGGACCGCTCGTCGCTGTTGTTGGGACCCCACCCTCATGTTCCATCCCCGGGTGAGTGCCCGGAGGGTCGAACAGGGCGGCATGCGGTACCGGCCATGGAGCAGCCGCTTAGCGGAGGCGGGAAAGCGGGTGCATTGACTTAATTTGGTTTTGTAAGTTTATTTAGGATTAATTTTCTTCTCAGCACAACGGCAACAGTAATGGAATATCGCTTGGAAATAAGGCGTTAATTTTTTAAAATCGATGATGTCAGCCGGATTTTCATTATCTTTTTGCTCCTCAATTAATCCTTTACAGACACCGCCTAATGAATCTTTGATATTATCCCTTGCTCCTTTTTCGATTAAGAGCATAATATCTTGATCAATTTTCTTCCCTGTTTCAATAAGAGTAATAAGTCTTTCCAACTCCATTGAGACAGATTGGTTCAAATTAACAGGATCGCCATCCTTTGGCATTAAAAAAACAAAGATGTGAGCGACACTTTGGTCGATTAACTTTTTACTTAGCATTCTATCATATCTAGGATTTGGAGTATGTCTATCAAGAATAGGACGTTCATCTAAATCTTCTGATATTCTAGCTTTTTTAAAACCTAAATCCCTTAAATAATCCCTTAATTGGAGTAATTCTTCTTTCTTTCCATTGTAAAATGATCCATAAATTCCAATAGGTAGTCTAGCCTTAATATCACTAAAAATTTTAGCTTCGGTATCTTTGGCTTTTTTCCTCCTATTGGTGTGCATTGTCCAATTTATTACGATTATTAGGTTTTAAGTTTAGGTTAAAGTTATATAACTACAACTATAGATTAATCTTAAATAAGTTAGTGATATATAACTAATCTGCTGGTGTTGGTGCATCGATTATGGATAAAGAAGTCATGAAGAAGTATCTCGAAGAAGTCCCCCCAGAAGTACGAATGGCTATCTTGGAGCTAAAGACTGATGCAAGATGGGCGGTTTTTGTGTATTTAGTACTCGGCGGAAATCGATATTTTAATGAAATTAAGAGCGAGTTTAGTGCAAATGCAAACACAATAAATCCAATACTCCAAGGTTTAGTCGACGGAGGTTTAGTTGCTCGAAGAATCGGTAAATTCCAAGATATTGGAGATAAACGTAAAATATACTACGAAGCGACGAATATGGGTAAAAGATTATTTGATACGTTGACATTGATTAGCGTCCCTCCTATTGTTAAAGATGAGAGCAAAAATACAGTTATAGGGGTCGTTATTGATAAACCGAAAATTAATAGATTTAGTGGCCAAAGAGAAACCACCAATCTTCCAAAAGTAATCGGAACCCAGAGGGTTTGAAATGGCAACTAAAAAAGGAAAAACAGAAGAAAATATTCAATCAAGTGAGAATACGACAGCAGAAATCAATTTTTCTGAATGGTTGAAACCAGATGTGGAAAATGTTGTACCGGACATCTCCGTTGTTAAGTATTCAAATTATGCACTAATTCAAGTTATGGAAAGAGACATGCTCATTGATTTCCTTGAATTGCCCGGGATTAAAAAGGATGGAAAATGGGTAATTAATACAACAAGAGTCTATTTAACCCACAGCCATGGTCAAAAATTAGCCAAATCGATACTGAAACTGCTTGCAACGTCGAATGAAAATCATAATTTTGAAAAATACATCCCGGATGAATAATTATTGAATAATACATTTTTTCAGTTATCTCTCAATTCCTATTTGTTCCAAAGCGTATTATTTGGGCTCTGATTTTTACGTTGACAGAGCTTGAGACCTCGTGTCGCAAAAATCTATACCTTTTTGATAAGAACCACGAGCATGATACAGATCGAGAAGAGCACGGTCGAGCGTAATTGGATATTTCTTCTTCGGTATAGTTTGTGGCAGGTTTCGTTGGAGAAGCAGGTCAGAGCACTAAATCTATGCGCGGCCACCAATCGGGGCGCATTACACGCTCCGTTCTACCTCCCTTCCCTCGCACTTGGTAAAAAGTGTTCTATTTTAATTGGCTAAATCGGAAAAATAGCACGTTCTCGAACATCATTTGATTCTCCCTGCACTTGATGAGGCATCCGTTTCGATTTGCGAGATCCATTCTGGGAACTGGATCGTGATGGAACAGTCATCGTGGAATGATGGGGAGTATAACCAGAGTCTGAATTGGAGGAGTATATTCTTCTTTGTGGCATCCTCTCGAAAAATGACGGCACAAATGACGACACTATGAGGTTAAACACGAGGTCGAACACAAGAAGAGCGAGATGGACCAGAGCAGAGGAGATTACCTATTGGTATCCAGTAGTTCCTTCAGCCAGCGGACTTCATCCATGAAAAAGTACGGGAGGGGGCAGTCAGAAACCGGTCTGCAATCATTCTGCAGATTTTTTCGCTTTCCGGAAGATACTGCCTGCTTTGTGCAAGGAGGGATCCCCGGCTTTCAAGTGGCAGGAATGAGACCCAGTCCTGTATCATTTCGAGAGTGAGTTCAGGGTGGAATTGTAAGCCAAGCGCACTGCCAATACATATAGCCTGGTTCGGCACCTCTTCTCCACGGAATACCAACATTCCCGCTTCCGGAATGTCAAACGTCTCGCCATGCATCTGGAACACATTAAAGATGCCGGGTAATTCGGGGAATAATTCATTCTTGGTGGTATTCACCGATGTCCATCCCAGTTCTTTTTTGCAGGGATATACAGCGGCTCTAAAGGAAGATGCAATCAATTGTGCACCGAGACAGATCCCAAGAATCGGCCGCCCCTCCACTACCCACTCCCTGATGATCTGCTTCTCTGTAATCAGCCAGGGAAACTCCCGCTCATCATTGACACTCATGGGGCCTCCCAAGATGATCAGGTGGGTTGCGTGAAGGGGAGGAACTTCATTTGTCTCATAAAGGGGGAGCTGCAGCAGGTCTATCCCGCATTCCCCGAAATAATCCGCTAAAAGACCGCCTGGTTCAGTGCGTTCATGCTGAAGTATAGCTACACTCGGCTTGTCTATAATCATCCCATCCTAACCATTATTCAGCATGGTAAGAAGAATAATAATCCAAGTATAATCGTTCTTGTCATGAACCATCCACCGCCACATTCTTTTTCCCGGTCACCTGTCGAGGAGGTCTTCTGTCGCTGTATGTGCACATCTGGCGCTGAAGCACTGTCCCTGACAATTCCTTCACCCTATCCGGGCTGGCCGCATATCAGGGAAAAAATCAAGGATATGGTCATGGGGGCAGGAGAGATCTCCTACATCAATGGGTGCCTGCTACGGTATAGCGACCTGATACCTTTCTCTGATGGAAAAAACCTTCCCGGAACCGAAGAAATCGCACACCTGATCTCCGGGATATATCAGTGCTCCTTTAACAGTACACAGAATGAAATCATCCTCATCGATACGAAGATCCCAGACACCAAAGGGGCAGTCCAATCCATTCATGACAGCCCTGGAAAACCCGGATGGACCCTGATCTTCACGGTGAACACTGAAAGACCGGTCAGATTTGGTTCCGTTAGCAGTATATTGAATTGGTTTGATGATGCCCGGGCAGGGATCCATGAGATATTCGACCTTATTGTTCCTGAGGAGATCGTGCAGGCGCTCAAGTGATGCTCTATGATACCCCTCGCTCCCCAATATGAAGCAGCGATCCTTCACAGTGGAAATTCAGTCCGGGAAAACCCGGACTGTTGACCTCTACTGTATCTTCACTGTGCTATCCTATTGGAAACTGAACATATCTTTAAAAAAATTTTGAATTGAAGAACGGTTCCAGATCCAATCAAGATACGATGGCCGGGTCCAGTTTGTATCCGGGTATCCTGGTTGAAGCCGGGTTACCTCGGGATATGGAGGACGAGTCCAGTTTGTGTCAGGGTATCCTGGTTGAAGCCGGGTTACTTCAGGGTAAGGGGGACGGGTCCAGTTTGTATCCGGGTATCCAGGTTGCATTCGGGTTACTTCAGGGTAAGGGGGACGGGTCCAGCTGTTATCTGTAACTTTCACCAATGTCACAAAGATATCCTTTGTCTGGTCTTTTGCTGGATAAACCAGAAGGGCCTCGTTCACGGTGACATACCCTACTTTAGAGACAGAATATCGATGGTAGGGTGTTGCAGTAAGGTAGATTTTCACAAGGAGCGTTCCATCGGTGATAACTCCTTTGTAATCTTCATCAAAGTAGACTCCAGCACCATCGACGTTACAATGAATGAGGTAATACCCTGTATCACCGCCAACCATTGGATTAACCTGGATAAAATTATTCTTGATGATGGTATCCTCACCGGCAGTGTTGGTAACTGTAAATGAAACATTGTACATGCCGTAACTGGTGTAGGTGTGGACTGGATTCTTTTCGGTAGAGTTGGCACCGTCTCCAAAGTCCCATTCATATGAGGTTATATCACCAGTGGAGGTATCATTGAACTGTATTGTCAAAGGCGCGTTACCTGATGTGGAGTTCGCGTTGAATTGTGCCTCTGGCGGGGAAATACCTGGATCCGAGTCAGGTGCTGTCATTGCTGTGTGATTGACCCAGGTTTCGTTGATCAGCCCTGTTGTACCCACGGTCCTCGTCCCTATGGTGTAGGATGTTGAGGGGCTGAGACCACTGGCCGTGTAGGATTCCAGTCCATGGGTTAAATTGTTCTGGAACACCTCGTTAAGGTAAATCATAACATAATCGAAATCTGATGAAACGGGATCAGTCCAGTTCCAAGTGATGGAGTCCGGCAAATAGGTGGAGTTATGGAGGTTAGTGATACCATCTGGGGAAATCAAAAACGGAATAATAGTAATGACTTGAGACGTTGAATCCTCGCCGTCTGGACCAGAGACGGTAAGGGTGACTGTGTAGTTGCCGTGGGTAGTGTAGGTATGGGTGACTTCAGTGACGTTTTCAGCGAATGTACCGTCGCCGAAAGACCATAGATATGATGAAATATTACCAATGGACTCATCTCTAAATGTGTATGAATAGGGAAGGACACTTTGGACTTGATATGAAAAAATTGGTTCAGGTATAGAAAGTAATTCAAGTGGTACATTGTAATAGATGAATGGTGTAGGGGGTAATTCTGAAATTGGTATGTTATCAATAATAATTAGAGGACTATTATTTGTGTAAATACCATTTACCACACTTACTGTTACCACATCATCCGGATTTGCATCCGAGAAAGGAATGATTCTAAGTGTGTAATTTCCTAATTTTGGTTCATTTATTGTTATTAAAATATCAGAATCACCATCTCCATTTAAATCCATCCTTTGATAAGTCGCATTGGAAATTTCACTCTGATCTTTATTTATCAGCAACCCATCTGGGCTAATTAATTCAGCATCAACAGGACAGAATATTCTGTAATAATTCGGATCGTTTACCTTTATAATCGGATGACTTGTTATTGTTTTGCTATCAGCTGGAATCGGAAATGCATATTTTTCCTCATCGCCAGGAACATATCGATAATCTCGAATAAAAATGCTTTTAAGGTGATTTCCAATATCCGCAGTATTGTAATAGGCCCAAATTTCAATATGGCTTTCTCTATCGAGACCATATAAATATGATTGTTTTCCATAATAGTTACTGTAAGATTCTATTAACCATGAATCGAGATCTTTATCATATTCAATCGCATTTCCATCCCAATCAACCAAACCGTCAGATTTTCTAATATCCCAATGTAATGGACCTAATTGATCGATAACTTCAAAATAGGTAGGGTTCCAAGGGACGGAAATCGATGTAATAATATTGGACCAAGTTTGTGCATAGCTATCCACTAATGGTTCGCTGTCTTGATTGCTGTTACAAACAGTTTCCCAATCTGTTCCAGTTAATTCTCTCCAGTTGCGTTCATAGTCTCCATTATTAGTTTTTTTATAAGGATCATCGTGTAAATGTTCATCGATCTTATAGTAAGCGAACCAAGTATCTCTTAGACCTAATCGCACATCCTCCATACAATTCAATTCTAAATTATCTAACTTAATTTTAGAAATTTTTAAGGTGGATTTAAGAGCCAATTCGGGATTTAATTTATCTATTGTTGCCCAATTTTCCCAATGATCAGCATTACCTCTATCAAGTTGAAACGGGCCAATACCTGTGCTGAAATAGAATTCTGCATAGGGATGCTTCTCTAAATCGGTAGTTATATCACTGCTATGTGCGGAAAAACCTAAAGGCCCGCCCTCTCCCCATACTGATGCAAGAATCATCAATTTATATTGTTCAGGAGTAACTTTCCAATCTTTATTGAAATATTGAGAGTTTTCATCAGGAATAAAATTATTAAGGTTCAATATTATTTGTGGATCTATCTTTGCTGAAATTGTTGTAAAAGACTTATAATCAATAGCATCAATTTCATGGGGATTGGTTGGGCCTTCCGAATCTTCATGAATAGCCCGATAATTGTAAGTTATTCCTGGTTTTAAATCCGTAAGTTGGTATTCATAACTAGGATTAGAGGCCGATACTGTTGAATAACCTATTTTTGTTTTAGAAGTTGATCCCCCTTCATATCGGAAACAAACATTATAAGTCTGACCCGGTAAGGGATTTTCCATATGCCCTTTTAAGATAGCAGAAGTTCTGCTAATCTGACTTGCTTCATCTGTTACTAATTTTGGTGAATCTGAAGGAGAGGATCCATACACAGAAACCTTAATCGGTTCCCCATCAGTCCGATCCTGTCCGCCTCCTTCATGAGCCCAGGTTTTACTGTCGACAACATGGATACCATACCAGTATTCGCCTGGTTTATCAGGGCTATTTTCAAAGGAATAACTTCCATTGATTAATCCTTGAAGAGAAGTATCTGGTGGATTTATTTCTTCCCAATCTTCTTGGTTCAGTGGGTGGCCACTATTTCTCCATAATTCCACCCTCTGAAGGACAGCTCCTGTTCCAGCGGTAACATTTCCAGATATCGTAAATTTCTGGCCGACTGAACCCGAAAGTGGATTGACTGAAAAAGTGTCAACTTTTGGATCTGCTATCGAAGTTTCCTTTGTAATAGAAAAAGGTACTTCTGGAGATAGTTTTCCATCTGGGTTTACGACTTTTACCTTTATAGTCCCTTCACTAGCAACATCCTCTTTCAAAATAGTCGCAGTGAGTTTCGTTTCTGATATAAATTCTGTCGTCCGTTCATTTCCATCCCAAAAGACTTTTGCACTATTAATAAAATTGGTGCCGGTGACTTCGAGTGTGAAACCCTCACTTCCCGTGGAAATTGAAGGCGGATTAAGGGATATAATCATGGGATTTGGAGTTGGCTCAATTGAAGATCCCACTCCAAAATTCACCATATCATATTGGTCATCAATATTTGGATTATTCAGAGCATTTAAGAGGGCGTTTAATGCTGAATCACTATTTAGACTTCCTGGTCCCTCAAGTCTGAAGAGGACGGATTCGGTGGTTGGATAGGGTCCAACAACATACCTATTATACCCGTAGCCGCCATCTGATCTCGGATAAATATCAAGATCATCGTTGTACATTGGGTGCTGGACGATAACAGAGTATTTTCCGTTGGAAAGATTACGAGTGATATCGCCAGACATTTCATATTCGAATGAGTCCCCATTGACACTGGCAGTATTGTATGAAATAAAATTAGGTCCGAGGATCCAGATTGCAACACCATGTGATGGATTAGATTTTGCGTTCCCACTAATTTTTATACTTTCACCTTGGTTAATCGTAGATGGAAGAATATTTACCGATAGCTTATCCTCTTCCACAAATGGTGAAGAACCCGCTCCTACACTGAATTTCGATTCAATAAAAATATCATCGATATTTGGATTTTCTAGATTACTCACCATTGCATCGATAGCTAATTCATGGGATACACTGTTTAACTCTTGTAAATTGAAAAGAATACTTCCTGCGATTGGATATGGACCAAGAACAAATTTTTTGTCTGCACTCGGATATACATCGAAGTCATTGTTATACATTGGGTGTTGGACAATAACGGCATATTCTCCGTTTGTTAAATAACCTGTTGGCATCTTGTAGACGTAAGTTGAATCGGGGTTCACGGGTATGATCTGGTAATTGACACTATTATCACCTATTACCCAAATCGCAACACCTTTTGCTGGGTTACCTTTTGCATTCCCTTGGAATGTCACTTCTCCACCGAATGATACGATTGATGCAGAAAGATAGCCATCGGTTAATGGTGGTGGTGATGGCTCTTCAATTGTAAAGCTTAAGCGTACATACCGATCGTCGATATTTGGATTATTTAGGTTAAATAAAAGGGCATTTAATGCTGATGAGGTTGGCAGGCTGCCGGGTCCGTAGAGCTTGAAGATGTTCGAATAATGGGAGGGGTAGGATCCAACAACATAGTCTCCATTTTCACCGATATCAAAATGATCATTATACATCGGGTGCTGGACAACCACGAAGTATTGGCCTTGGGACATACTGGCGGTTATGAATTCATCGAGTTCATATTCGAAGGATCCGTCGTCATTAACGGATTCATAACGAAGGTAGACGAAGTTTTCACCAAAAATCCAGAAAGCTATACCCGGTGAAGGATCACCTTCTGCTGTACCTCGGATATAGAGGGATTCATTTTGTTCAATAACATTGTCAGATATAGAGGCAGTTAAATACGGTTTTCGGACCCTAACAGATACAGTTGAATAGTGTGCATTCGTAAGGTTATTTTTATCATTCGGGGTAGTTACAGCATAAATTGTGTATGTGGAAGGATCGATGCCGATGTTGGCGGTCTGCCACTTGTACTCCCATGTTTTGTCATCGTTCACGTCAGTTGTCGTGAATTCCGGGTAGTAGTAGTTGGGGAAACTATAGAGAGGGGAACTCGGGTTGGTCAGAAGCCCACCGTTGGCGGGCAGGTTCGGACCGGTAATGAACAGGTATGTTTCATTGGTATCGAAGTTGGTACCGGAAAGTTTGATCTCATTACCCAAGTATCCTATATCCCGATTTGCAGTTATGGATATTTTATCATCTGATTTCGGAATTTGGGGCTGGCCATCGGTGGAAATATCTTCCTCCGCTGTATTATCTGGCATTTGGGGATAAACCCGATTATCAGCGATGAATACAACAGACTGAGTGCCATACTGGGTTTCAGATAGGTGATCCGTGTCGCTCGGAGTTGTCACGGCATAGATAGTGTACGTCCCGGCATCGATGTTGAGGTTGGCGGTCTGCCATTTGTATTCCCAGGAGTTGTCATCGTTCACATCAGTGGTGGTGAACTGCAGTGGGACTACGTATTGGTTGACAGCTCTTCTCGGGTCGGTCAGAAGTCCACCGTTAAAGGGCAAATTCAGACCGGTGATGAACAGGTAGACGTTATCAGTCTCGTTATTAGTCCCGGATAATGTGACTGTATCGCCAAAATAGATAGTATTTCGATCCGCTGTCATTGAGATTGACTCTGCCATAACAGGAGAAATTAACCATATCCCAAGGGCTAATACAAGAATACATAGAATTAAGATCCGAATTTCCCTCATCGTATACTCAGTCCTAAAATTTTTTGAGATTTATGAGAATTAAATATATAATCAAATTAATCTTGTCTCTTTAATTTGGAGATTTCGGCGCTATCGGTTACACAGAACTAAAGTAATACAAACCGCGTGAGTCAGTAAAACATGTACGGTAATAAAGGTAGAAATCTGCGCGGCCTCCAATCGGGGCGCATTACACGATCCGTTCTCCCTCCCCTCCCTCGCACCAGGTATAAGATATCTGTTTTATTCAGTTATTTTTGAAAAATAGTGGATCTTTGGACATAATTTGATTCTCTCATGCCCCACGCAAGCGCTTGGTTTTTATCAGGGTGACCGAGGCCCTGGTATCGCTAATCTAGACGCTCCTTATAAAGGTTAAGAAAACACAGTCCGGGGAATCCCGGGCCGTGAATCTCCACTATGTTTTCTGGGTGCAATCCCCTTTTAATCAAAAAATATTTTTTAAGAAATTTTTAATCGAGAGATGGCTCCAAAGCCAGTCAGGATATGGCATCCGGGTTACCTCAGGATATGGCGGTCGGGTCCAGTTTGTATCCGGGTATCCTGGTTGAATCTTGGTTACTTCGGGGTATGGGGGATGAGTCCAGTTTGTATCCGGGTATCCTGGTTGGATCCTGGTTACTTCGGGGTATGGGGGCCGGGTCCAGTTTATATCCGGGTATCCTGGTTGGATCCTGGTTACTTCGGGGTATGGGGGCCGGGTCCAGTTTATATCCGGGTATCCTGGTTGGATCCTGGTTACTTCGGGGTATGGGGGCCGGGTCCAACTGTTATCAGTAACATCGACCAAGGTCACAAAGATATCCTTGGTCTCGTCTTTTGCAGGATAAGTCGGGAGAGCCTCGTTAACGGTGACATACCCAACTTTAGAGACGGAATATCGATGGTAGGGCGTTGCAGTAAGGTAGATTTTCACAAGGAGCGTTCCATCGGTGATAACTCCTTTGTAATCTTCATCAAAGTAGACTCCAGCACCATCGACGTTACAGTGAATGAGGTAATACCCTGTATCACCGCCAACCATTGGATTGACCTGGATAAAATCATTCTTGATGATGGTATCCTCTCCGGCAGTGTTGGTCACCGTCAATGAAACATTGTACATGCCGTAACTGGTGTAGGTGTGGACTGGATTCTTTTCGGTAGAGTTGGCACCGTCTCCAAAGTCCCACGCATAAGAGGTTATCGTTCCATTCGAGGAGTCATTGAATTGTACCGTTAAAGGTGCGGTACCTGAGGTGGTGTTGGAGGTGAATTGTGCTTCAGGTGGTAAAATACCTGGACCCGAATCAGGAGCAGTGGTTGTGGTCTGGTTGACCCAGGTTGAGTTCACAAGACCAGAAGTCCCAACCGTCTTTGTTCCGATTATGTAAGCAGTAGAGGGTGAGAGACCAGTGGCTGAATACACCTGGGTACCTTTGGACACATTGCCCTGGAATACATCATTGAGGTAGACTATGACATGATCGAATTCGGATGATGAAGGATCGGTCCAGGTCCATGTGACACTGTTCTGATTATATGTGGTATTGTGGAGGTCCGAGATGCTGTCTGGTGGAACTGGGGTTGGGGGTTCTGGAGCAGTGGTTGCCGTCTGGTTGACCCAGGTTGAGTTCACAAGACCAGAAGTCCCAACCGTAATTGTCCCGATGGTGTAAGCAGTGGAGGGTGAGAGACCGGTTACTGAATACACTTGGATACCTTTGGTCACATTGCCCTGGAATACATCATTGAGGTAGACCATGACATGATCGAAATCGGATGATGAGGGATCGGTCCAGGCCCAGGTGACACTGTTTTGATTATACGTGGTGTTATGGAGGTTCGAGATGCTGTCTGGTGGAACTGGCGTTGAGGGTTCTGGAGCAGTGGTTGCCGTCTGGTTGACCCAGGTTGAGTTCACAAGACCAGAAGTCCCAACCGTCTTTGTTCCGATTATGTAAGCAGTAGAGGGTGAGAGACCGGTGACTGAATACACTTGGATACCTTTGGTCACATTGCCCTGGAATACATCATTGAGGTAGACCATGACATGACCGAAATCGGATGATGAGGGATCGGTCCAAGCCCAGGTGACACTGTTTTGATTATACGTGGTGTTATGGAGGTTCGAGATGCTGTCTGGTGGAACAGGGTTGATGGAAATTGGGGGGTCCACCTCATCAATCTTGAATCCATAGTAATTTTGCTCGATGTTGGTGACTAGTTTCACCTTGATGGTGTCTAAAGTATACCACTCACTCCAATAATCCTCCAATAAAAGCCGGAAAGTGTAACCCATACTCTTTTCGCCGGTATACGTTTCCAACACATTGTTGTTCTCATCGAGCAATTGCAGGGTATCCCCATAGCCGATCTCCATTTTCGTGAAATGGAGTCTCATCTGGTTTACACCAGGTTGACTGATCACCCAGGTGCTCTGATAGTCATTCGAATAATTATGCCAAGATTCGAAAAGATTTTGATCAGTGGGTTGATCTGTTAGGCGTGTTTCCAACTGATCTATCTTGAATCCATAGTAATTTTGCTCGTTGTTGGTGACTAGTTTCACCTTGATGGTGTCTAAAGTATACCACTCACTCCAATAATCCTCCAACAAAAGCCGGAAAGTGTAACCCATACTCATTTCGCCGGTATACGTTTTCAACACATTGTTGTTCTCATCGAGCAATTGCAGGGTATCCCCATAGCCGATCTCCATTTTCGTGAAATGGAGTCTCATCTGGTTTACACCAGGTTGACTGATCACCCAGGTGCTCTGATAGTCATTCGAATAATTATGCCAAGATTCGAAAAGATTTTGATCAGTGGGTTGATCTGTTAGGCGTGTTTCCAACTGATCTATCTTGAATCCATAGTAATTTTGCTCGTTGTTGGTGACTAGTTTCACCTTGATGGTGTCTAAAGTATACCACTCACTCCAATTATCCTCCAACAAAAGCCGGAAAGTGTAACCCATACTCATTTCGCCGGTATATGTTTCCAACACATTGTTGTTCTCATCGAGCAATTGTAGGGTATCCCCATAGCCGATCTCCATTTTCGTGAAATGGAGTCTCATCTGGTTTACACCGGGTTGACTGATCACCCAGATGCTCTGATAATCGTTCGAATAATTATGCCAAGATTCGAAAAGATCTTGATCAGTGGGTTGATCCGTTAGGCGTGTTTCCAACTGATCTATCTTGAACCCATAGTAGTTTTGTTCGCCATTGGTGACTAGTTTCACCTTGATAGTGTCTAAAGTATACCACTCACTCCAATAATCCTCCAACAAAAGCCGGAAAGTGTAACCCATACTCATTTCGCCGGTATATGTTTCCAACACATTGTTGTTCTCATCGAGCAATTGTAGGGTATCCCCATAGCCGATCTCCATTTTCGTGAAATGGAGTCTCATCTGATTTGCACCAGGTTGACTGATCACCCAGGTGCTCTGATAGTCGTTCGAATAATTATGCCAAGATTCGAAAAGATTTTGATCAGTGGGTTGATCCGTTAGGCGTGTTTCCAACTGATCTATCTTGAACCCATAGTAGTTCTGTTCGCCATTGGTGACTAGTTTCACCTTGATGGTGTCTAAAGTATACCACTCACTCCAATGATCCTCCAATAAAAGCCGGGAAGTGTAACCCATACTCATTTCACCGGTATATGTTTCCAACACATTGTTGCTCTCATCGAGCAATTGCAGGGTATCCCCATAGCCGATCTCCATTTTCGTGAAATGGAGTCTGATCTGGTTTGCACCAGGTTGACTGATCACCCAGGTATTTTGATAATTATTCGGATACGGCTGAGGAGATTCAACAAGCGTTTCGGCCCCAGCGATTCCTGCAGTGAGGAATACAACGACAAGAGCGATGCTAAGTAGGAAATATGGATTTGCTTTCATGAATGCCACCTTAAGCAAGGAAAACTCCTGCAATTATTTGAGTGATGTTCTACGTCTGGATTTTAATTTCCCGAAAGGAATGATAGTCAAAGCCAAACGACCCAATATTATAAATTGAGGTAGCCTGTCCTCGTACCGATCGTCCCTTTAATTGCGGTGCTTCCCTATTTTTTTGGATTATTTTAAGGTGACATAAATGTGACGACGAATCATCATTTTTTCAATCGACTGAAAATAATGATATTTTGTGATTATGTTGAATAACCCATGTCATTTTTGGTTGCCACAGCTGAAGAACGAAATGGTGAAGGGCAGGTCTGCGTGAAAAATATAATTAGAGGTGGGAAAATTGTGCGCGGCAATCGATCAGAGGAGGTATTATGCGTCTGATATTAAACGCAGCGTTCTACCTCCCATTCCACACACCCGATATAAATTTCTCCATTTTAATAATTTATGTCGAAAAAATAACGAGTTTTTGGACCTCATTTGATTCTTTCTTGCCCCAGTGAGGCCAAGAGCCATCTAATTCTTGGAAAATAAATCGGGTGAGCTGCCTCTCCCACCCTCACACCAGCGGCTTCGGGAGCGTGTCCGATCCAAACGGCAGCTCTGCACCCGTCACAAGGAACTGTCCCTTCGTATCGATCACTTTCCGAAGGATCAGCTCTTTTGCCTTCTGGGTCATGGCAAAGACAGGGACGGATGACCCTGCCTGCAGGAGGGCTCTCTTTCCGGCAACCTCCCTGACTGCACGGGAAGCACACACCGTCACGATATCCGCGTAGTCCGCGAAGAGCAGGGCTTCTTCATCAGTTATCCCGGTGGTGTGCACGGCTATGATGAATACATCAGGGAACTCTGAACGGATATTCGGGGCATCATCGGCACGTGCAATCGTGACGGCAACCTTTGAGTATCCGGCTTCATAGGCTATCCGGGTCCCTTTCACCTGGTCAAGCCGGGCATCTTCCCGGAAGGGGACGATCCCCCCGTTCTCTTCTATTGCTGCAATGACCGGGGGATAGGGGCAGGTAGACACAAGCCCGGACATCCTCCCCCCGATACCCTGCACGAGATCCGGCTTTGTGGCGATCACCGTTCCGGCTCCGTCGCAGGCGATGACTGCAGCATCGAACACCCCGGTTGACAAACCGTAGCTGATCAGTTCGGAGGCGCCAAACCCGACATACTCCCCTGACATCAGGACCTTCCGGTCCGGGGTGCACATGCCGAATTTCCGGATCCGGTGGGCGATGTTTTCCCCGACTGTTTCTGGGGTGATCGGGTGGACGGGGAGGGCAAACTTGCGGGCGAGCGGGCATTCACGGATCAGCGGGTGTCCTACTTCGACGACCGAGCCGTTCCGGACGATGATCCTGCATCTTCCTATCGCCTCGATTACGTGCTCGTCAGGGTTTATGGTCATGAATAAGAGTCACCTGATATCGTGGATACTAATTGAAAGTGAGGGTAATTATCGGTTTCCTGGCGATCAATTACCCCGTTTTTTCCTGTATGCAATGAGTATTCCAGCGAGCAGGAGGCACCCCAGCGGAATGACCGGGCTCATCGGGGCCTCGGTCGTGGTCGGTATCACGGTTGTTTCCGGGACCGTGGTGGGCTCGGTGGTCGGGATGGTGGTGGATTCCGTGGTCGGGATGATCTCGCGGTACGTATGCAGTGTCACGTTGTCGATGAAACCGATCGCATTGTTCTCAAGCGTGTAATCCCCCTTGGTGGTGATCGCAAGCCTGTTCAGGGAGAGAAGATCCTGGCCGAGCGGGACATAGAATCCCCAGAGCAGTGCTTCTGTTGGATCCGTGACCTTGATATTTGCCTGCCTGAGCTGCTTGTTGTAGCGTATCTCGACATGGTAGGTGACATTCTCTTCGTACTGCTTCGTGTCGCAGTCTCTCATATCGCCACAGTACACGCTGTAAAGGCTCTTTGTCTCGTAGATGTGGTTGTTCTGATCGATGACCTGGAGCCCCATCAGCCTTCCGTACTGCCCGTTATCAAAGACTGAAAGAACGCTTGCAGCCTTTGAGATGTCCATGTCAGTCGTGGTGAGCCCGAACCTGACCGCCCCTCCTTTCTGTATCGAGCTGATATTGATATCATATTCCAGGGTGAAAGGCCCGTTGTCGAGATCGACCGGGATGAAGCTATAGCCATTGGTTCCCCCCTCAGTCTCGAAGTGATAGGTCTGGTTTGCGACATCCCAGTAGTACCGCGAAGGATTATTGGTGGTAAATCCCGGATCACTTGAAAAATCGGACGAGTAGACTAAAACCTCCTCAAGGACAGCCGATACCGGCATCGCAAGGAGGGAGCAGGCGAGCAGGAGCACTGAAACGCTGAATAGTGGGATTTTTTTCACGGGGCACCTCAGGAAAGATACTCTTCATCAGGATGGAATATAGCCTTTCCCCTCTGCTATTGCACGACGGAGAACTGTTATACAGGAACCGCGGTGGAGCCTTTTTTCAGCAACGGTGGAAAGAGGAGAGTTCAGCAGCTGATGCTGGGGATGATACCCATGCGCCTGCCGGTTTGTAAGCATCTTTTATCGCTCATCAGTCCTTCCTGCACGGATCCTTGCCAGCGGGGATTTCCGGACGATGAAGCCTGAAAGGAACGTGGCACTATCAGGGGACCAGCAGTCACCCCCGGAATATACCTCCCAGTGCAGCTCCATGGACTGCCGCACGTGCCGCCCCAGCCCCACCTCAAGGACATCAGGGGATCGGAGGAGATCGGCAGCATCCGTGTACTTTCGCTGGATCTCGACGACATACCGGCCGTTCTCGATGAAGGGTCCGCTGGAGAGACCGGGAATCTCTCCAGCACTGTATTTTGCAAAGAACTTGTCTGCATTGGTCCGGTTCCAGAGGGGCGGTCCGATATGCCTTCGCGCATCCGGGACCTTTTCGGCGGTCAGTTCAAAGAGGAGGAGACAGCGATCTTCGAACATCTCGCAACCGGCTGAATGTACTGCAAATCCGTTCCGCTCCAGGAGCCCCTGGACCGAGTCCATGCTCCGCCGCAGCTGGGGGACAACCACGTCGGGGATGAAGGGAGGGGTGGCAA